>Ga0111180_1008_pt1 | contig 29927 bp, 21 predicted proteins | sample DeeMarSWOR324_28_FD_80237 | JGI IMG/M metagenome (GOLD analysis project Ga0111180, IMG submission 80237) | Deltaproteobacteria bacterium SM23_61
ATGAGGAAGAAGACAACCCCGACGTAGTGGGAAACCCCCTTCATCATGGGGGAGATGGCAATCTCCATGGCCAGGAGGCCGAAGAGGGTGGTGAACTTGATGATCGGGTTCAGGGCCACGGAGGAGGTGTCCTTGAAGGGGTCGCCCACCGTGTCTCCGATGACCGTTGCCGCGTGGAGGGGGGTTCCCTTCTCTCTCAGGTCCACCTCCACCACCTTCTTGGCGTTATCCCAGCAGCCCCCCGCGTTGGCCAAGAAAATGGCCTGGTATAACCCGAACACGGCGATGGAGATCAGGTAACTGATAAAGAACGATGCCGGGGCATTGGTGCTGCCCGGCGCGGAGAAGAAGGCAAAGCCCAGGGCGAAGCAGAAGATGGCGATAAAGATGTTGAACATGCCCTTCTGCGCGTACTGGGTGCAGATCTTCACCACTTCCTTCGATTTTTCCGTGGAGGCGCTCAGGGAGGCGCTGTCATCCAGCTTGATATTCTTCTTGATGTACTGGACCGCCCGGTAGGCGCCGGTGGTGACCGCCTGGGTGGAAGCTCCGGTAAACCAGTAGATGACCGCTCCCCCGCACAGGAACCCCAGGAGGGTGAAGGGGTTGAGGAGGTTCAAAATGGTCTCCGGCTGGATCCCCAGGGTCTTGCGCAGGAGGAGGATGAGGGAGAAGATCATGGTGGTCGCACCCACCACTGCGGTGCCGATCAGAACCGGTTTGGCCGTGGCCTTGAAGGTGTTGCCGCAGCTGTCGTTCTCCTCCAGGTAGTGCTTGGCGGTTTCGAAATTGGGCTTGAAACCGAATTGGCTCTGGATTTCCGTATCCACGTTGGGAATGGTCTCGATGAGGGACAGCTCATAAATCGACTGGGCGTTGTCAGTCACCGGGCCGTAGCTGTCCACGGCGATGGTGACCGGCCCCATTCCCAGGAAGCCGAAGGCCACCAGGCCGAAGGCGAAGATGGAGGAGTACTCCATGAACTTGTCCAGGCCATGCAGGCTGGCGAAGTAGGCGATGAACATCAGCCCGAAGATGGCCATCCCCAGCCAGAAGGCGCTGAAATTGCCGGCCACGAAACCCGACAGGATGTCCAGGGAGGCTCCACCCTCCCGGGCCGAGGTGACCGCCTCGCGGCAGTGGATGGATTTTGAACTGGTGAAGACTTTCACCAATTCCGGGATCAGGGCCGCGGCGAGGGTCCCGCAGCTGATGATGATGGACAGGGTGAACCACAGGTTATTGGGCAGGTGCCCGATCTGCCAGTAGCTGGCGGCAAAGGTTACGATGATGGAAAGAATGGAGGTGAACCAGACCAGCATGGTCAGGGAGAGTTCGAAATCAACCTTCGTTTTGCCCGCGAACCTGGCCGTGGTGATCGCCTTGTTGAACTGAAAAGCGACGATCGAGGTGATGATCATCAGAATCCGCATGACGAAGATCCAGGTGATCAGCTCGGCCCGGAACTGCTCGAAAACCCCCAGGACGATGAAACTGATGAGGGCCACGCCGGTCACCCCGTAGGTCTCGAAACCGTCGGCCGTGGGTCCCACGCTGTCCCCCGCGTTGTCCCCGGTGCAGTCGGCGATCACCCCCGGGTTCCTGGGGTCGTCTTCTTTGATGTTGAAGACGATCTTCATCAAGTCGGAGCCGATGTCGGCGATCTTGGTGAAGATACCGCCGCAGATACGCAGCGCGCTGGCGCCGAGGGACTCACCGATGGCAAACCCGATAAAGCAGGCGCCGGCGGTGGAGCGGGGCATGAAAACCAGGATAATGAGCATCATGATGAGCTCGACGCAGACCAGAAGGACGCCGATGCTCATCCCGGCCCGGAGGGGGATGTCCAGCAGTTTGAGCGGCTTTCCCTCCAGGGAGGCAAAGGCCATCCGGGAGTTGGCCAGGGTGTTCATGCGGATGCCGAACCAGGCCACGCCGTAGGAGCCCAGGATTCCCACCACCGACCAGATCAGGATAAGGATAACCCCACCCGCGTCCATATGCTGCAGGAAACCAAAGTAGTAAGCGATACACACCCCGATAAAAATCTCCAGGACGATGAGCAATTTTCCCTGCTGGAGCAGGTAGGTCTTGCAGGTTTGGAAGATCACGTCGGCCACGTCCAGCATGGATTTGTGGGCCGGGAATCCTTTCACCTTTACGTATTCGTAGGCCCCAAAGGCCATCCCGAAGAAACAGATCAGGAATCCGATCATGAGCAGGGTGTTTTGGGCCTCGGTGAGGACGGGGATTTCCAGTTCGGCTTCGCTGGCCAGGAGCGGGGTGGCCAGAAGGAAGAGGAATAATCCGGTAATCAGGATCAGCAGTCGGTTTTTGTTGGTTTTCTTGCTTCTCATGCCCGTTTCCTTTCGGTTATCTATTCGTTTTTATTTAAAAAATTAGGTGCCCAAAAATATAATGAATGATTATTCATTCAATGATTCATAGCATAAGGCTTAAAATATTGTCAAGCCCTTTTAATGGTTTCCGGGGGATATTTTGGGGGGAATTGGGGGGCAGGTCGGGCAAGGGTGGCCGGTGAGAAAGAATGGGTTCGGGAGCGACTGGCACCAAAAAAGAAAAGAGGCATAATCCCTCGAAGAACTATGCCTCTTCCTCCGCTCGACGAAGAAAAGCCATTAACCGGCCTTTTCTCGCTTCTTGGGAGCCTCTTTCTTTGGAGTCCCTTTCTTCTTCTTCTGTGGGGGTCCGGAGATGGAAGTGGCTACCATCTTGTCGCCGGACTTCTTGTACCTGACCTTCACCTTGGCGCCCTCTTTGACCTCGCCTTTGACCTTGGCGTCGGCGGCAACGTCAAAAGTCATTTCCTTACCCTTCGCGTCTTTCACCCTGATCATCTTGCCGGCCTCATAAGCTGCCACCGTCCCGGCATATTTCTTGGATTTGGCCGCCTTGGGTTTTCCAGCCTTCGCTTTCTTTGCCTTAGCTGGAGCGACTTTCTCGGAAGCAGGACCGGTGGCGGGAGCGGCCGGTTTCTCGGTTTCCGCCGGGGCCTGTGCCAAGGCCACACCGGCAAAAGCGACCATCCCCAAAAGGGCCACCATCAGAACGATAAATCTTTTCATTCTTTTTCACCTTCATTCTTCGGTTTTTGACTCACCCCAAGCGTCGCCTTGAGGAAAATCTCCGGAAATTACTTCTTCTCCGGAGCTTTTTCGGGAGCCTTCTCTTCCGGTTTGGCCTCTTCGGCCTTCTTCTCGGGCTCGGCGGGCTTCGCCGGCTCTTCCTTCTTCGCCGGCTCGGCGGGTTTCGCCGGCTCCTCCTTCTTGGCGCAAGCAGCCACCATGATGGTCATGGCAAACAGCAAGCACACCAACAGAGCGATCAGCTTCTTCATGGATTGTCACCTCCTTTCGGTTGAAATCCTCAACTCCTCTACTTTTTCCTATCCCCGCTCTTCAACAGGGTCTTGAAGGTTTCTACATCCTTCTGCAGGTTCTGGATTTCCTGATGAAGGGCCGCGATCTCCGTGCTTGCATCAACGATCTCTCCCTTTAACTTCTCGTTTTCCGATTTCAGACCACCGCACCCTGCCAAAATCAGCAGGATGATCGCCCAAAGGGGCCAGTAAACCGACCTCATTTCACGGGGAAAGAATTTCATTTTCGATCCGTATAAGAAGGCCTGCTCGCCACTTGATAGCAAGAAAAGTACCCAAGAGGAATTTAAGCTCACGAATTTCTTCATCAATATAAATATTCAAAGAAAATTAATCACTTGCAATATATTTTCCTCCCTGAATCCCGGAATAAGAGATCACCCCTCAGCCATCTCTGCTGACAAGAAAGCCTCACTTATTGAAGAAAATTTAAAAAAATATATTATTTCAACTTATTAAAAAAATGAGGCACAAATGCTTGGTGGGACGAAATGTCACAATCAGCGTTTGATTATTAGTCCAAGGCGGGTAGCCATGCGGTAGAGGGTCCGGCGGTCAATTCCCAGGATGTCCGCGGCTTTTTTCTTGTTTCCCCCCGTCTCTTCCAGGACCTTCTGGATGTATAGTTTTTCTAGTTCGGAAAGGGGCATGCGGGAAGGGAGGGAGCTCAGGCTCATCCGGGCGGGCTCCACATGAAGCCTTCGGGGAAGATCATCGGGCAGGATCAGGTTGGTGCCGGAAAGGGTGGCGGCCCGTTCCATCACGTTCTCCAGCTCCCGCACGTTCCCCGGCCATCGGTAGCGGATCAGAAGATCCATGGCTTCCGGTGAGATCCGCAAGACGGGCTTGTCGTTCTGGGAGGCATATTTCCTCAGGAAATGTTCGGCCAGGAGGGGAACATCCTCAGGCCGTTCCCGGAGGGAAGGAAGGTGAATCGAAACCACGTTGAGACGGTAGAAGAGGTCTTCCCGGAATTTTTTTTCCGCGACCAGGATTTCCAGGTTCTGGTTGGTGGCGGCCACGATGCGCACGTCGATCTTGATCGTCTCCGTGCCCCCCACCCGTTTGATCTCGTGCTCCTGGATGACCCGGAGAAGCTTGGCCTGCATGGCCGGGCTGATGTTCCCGACCTCATCCAGAAAGCAGGTGCCCCGGTCCGCCTCCTCGAAGAGGCCCTTCTTCGCGGTCACCGCCCCGGTGAAAGCCCCCCGCACATGGCCGAAGAGCTCGCTCTCCAGGAGGGTTTCGGCCAGGGAACTGCAATCTACGGCGACAAAAGGCCGCGCGGCCCTGGGGCTATTGAAATGGATGGCCCGGGCGATCAGCTCTTTTCCGGTCCCGCTCTCGCCGGTGACCAGGACCGTGGAACGGCTCTCCGCAACCCGGGCGATGGTTTTATAGACCTGCAGCATGTGGGGACTGCGCCCCACGATGTTCTCCAGTTTATACTTGGTGATCAGCTCCTGGCGGTAGTGGGTATTCTCTTCCACCAGCCGCCTCTGTTCCAGGGCCCGCTGGAGGGTCAGCTTGATTTCATCGAGTTTGAAAGGCTTGCTCACGTAGTCATAAGCGCCCTCTTTAATGGCCCGGATGGCGGTCTCGATCGAGCCGAAAGCAGTCATCATGATGATGATGGTCTCCGGGCTCTTCTGCCGGTAGGCCCGCAGGACTTCCATCCCGTCCACATCGATCATTTTCACATCGCTGAGGACCACATCGTAGGTCTGCTTTTCCCCCCGCTCGATCGCCTGGCGGCCGTCCAGGGCCTTGTGCACGGCGTACCCTTCCTTGGACAGAACCTCCTCCAGGAGGTTGCAGGTGATTTCATCGTCATCCACCACAAGGACCCGGACGGGGAAGGCCATGGTCAGACAACCTCCGGCGAGAAGACGGGGATTTGAACCCGGATGGTGGATCCCTTCCCCTCTTCGGTCTCGATCTCCATCCGGCCATGATGGCTCCGGACGATCTCTTCACAGATGCTTAAACCCAATCCCGCTCCTTTTCCCGGGACCTTGGTGGTGAAGAAGGGCTCTACCGCCTTCCTCTTCACTTCCATGGACATGCCGGTCCCCGTATCCCCCACCGCCACCTCGACAAAATGGCCGTCCTGGCCCGAGGAGTCCGGGGAAGAGGTGACCAGGGTCAGGACTCCTCCCCGGGGCATGGCATCGAGGGCGTTGGTGATCAGGTTGAGAAAGACCTGCTGGAGAAGGCTGGGGTCGCCGGCCACGGGGGGAAGGGCGGGGTCCAGCCGGCGCACCTGCTGTATCTCCCGCATAGACATCCCCGGCTGGGTGAGGGCCATCACCGTCTCCAGCAGCTGGTTGATGTCCAGGGCCCGCAGCTGTGGCTCGGGCTGCCGGGTCGAGTGGAGCAGGTTGCGAATCGTCTGGGTCAGCCGGTCGAGCTGGGATTCGATGATCTTCAGGCGCCGGGTCATCGACTCCGAACCCGCCTCTTCGGCGAGCATGAGCTGGATGTATCCGGAAATGGAGTTCAGGGGGGTTCCGATCTCGTGGGCCATGGTGGCCGCCACGTGCCCCAGGGCCGAGAGTTTTTCCGCCTGAACCAGCTGGTGCTGGGCCTGGAAGAGAGCCTCATTGGCCTGGCGCAGTTCTTCATTCCGCTGGGCCAGTTCGCGGGTGGCCGCCTCGATCCTCCCGGTCAGTTCCTCGTTGAACTGGCTGATCCGGGAGAGCATCCGGTTGAAGTGCACCGTGAGAAGGCCCAGCTCGTCCCGGGATTCCAAGGGGACGGCCACGTTCAGTCTCCCGTCTTCGGCTTCGGACATGGCCCGGACCAGCTGCTGGATGGGACGATGGATGGCCCGGCTGAAGAATACCGCCAGAATGAGGATCAGAATCGCCACGCTGACGAGCGTAAAAAGGATGGTCCGGGTCCGCTTGTCGGCCAGAAACGTCTCCACCTCTTCCAGGGAGGTCACAATACGAATTCCCCCCACCACCTTTCTCCCCGCGTGGAGGGGAGCCAAAATCTCCCAGTGGGGACGATCGTCGCGGGTCACGAGGGTCGAAAGGACGAAATCCTTCCTCAGCGAGTCTAGGCTTTGGCGACTGATCCCCAGGTCCTTCCCCCCCCAGCTGGAGACCGCCACCCGGTAGGTATTCCGGTGAAAGAGGAAGATGTCAATGACCTTGATGGAGGGTCGGGCGTACATCCAGTTGGCAATTTCCTCTTCCAGGAAAGCGATGTTTCCAAGGTCCTTCTGGGTGTAGATCTTGGCGTCAAATTCCCGGGTCACGTAGACGGACCTCTCCCTCCACACCTCCCGCTGGGAATGCTCGGTCAGCCGGAATTCAAGGTAGGAGAAGAGGACCAGAACGCTGACCACAATGACGGTGAAGAGAAGGGTGATCCGGGCCTGGAGCCCGAGGGGCCGCTGCAGAAAAAGGATTTCCTTTGGTTGAAGATTGCGGATTTTCCCCCATAAGGATTCGATGACCGACATGGAGTGGAACCTAAAAAACGTCTCTCCCCAGGGATGATTCGCTGTTTGAATCCGGCCCCAAATTTCAGGCCCCGGGGCCTGGGGTTCAGGCCTTATCTTTTCCAGGGTGAAACTCGCGATTCAGGGCCTGAGGCCTTCGACCCGGGTCCTCCGTCTTTTCACCCCAGGGTCTTTCCGAAGATGATTTTGTGATCCCCCGGGCGGTAATAATCCAGAATTCTGGCCTGTTCTCCATATCCATGTTTCTGGTAGAATGCCCGCGGGTTCTCGTACGGAGGTGTGGAAGAAGTCTCGATAAGCAGGAGCCGGGCCTGGCGCTGGGCCATTTCTTTTTCCGCCTGGAAGAGGAGGGAGGAACCGATTCCCCGTTGTCCGTGAGCGGGATGAACCACGATCCAATAGATGTCAAAAACCGCATCGGTGAGCGGGGCTTTTCCAAAACAGATGTACCCCCGAAGGTTTCCCTCTTCTTCCTCGGCGCAGAGAATCATATAATCTTCCTCCCCTGGGTTAGCCAGGGCAATATCGATCAACTCCAGCGCCACGCGGATTTCTTCAGGGCGGAAATGGGCCTGGGCACTGAGGAGGGCCTGTAGCCCGGCCCGGTCTCGGGGCTGGATTTTCCGGACCCTCAAGATTTGGATCCCCCTCCCAAAACCAGAACCTCTTCCAGTTTGGACAGGTCCACCGAAGGGCTGACTTCGATGTACTGAAAAATGCCCGGCCGCTTCCCCTCCACCCGACGGACCGTCCCGACCACCAGTCCTTTGGGAAAAACCCCTCCCAGGCCGGAGGTCACGACCCTGTCTCCCACCTGAACATCTTCATTCTTCTGCACATATTTGAGGATGCAAACTTCGTCGATCTTCCCTTCCATGATGCCCTGGGCGCGGGAGCGTTGGATGACCACGTCCACGGCGCTGTTGGGGTCGATGATCAGAAGCACTTTGGCAGTGTCCGGAGACACCTCGATCACCCGGCCCACTACGCCTTCGGAAGTGGCTACGGCCATGTCTTTCGACACTCCGTCCTTTTCTCCTTTATTGATCAGAACGGTCTTGAACCAGCTGGAAGGACCTCGGGCATAAACCTGGGCGAGCTGGCTGGGATAGGCAAATCGGGACCGGAAGGAGGAAAGTTTTTTCAGGCGTTTATCCGTCTGGAGGGCCTCCCGGAGGCGATTGTTTTCTTCCTTCAGGGCGAAAATAATCTTTCTGAGGTCCCGGTTTTCCTCTTGGACCCCGGAAAGAAAAATGTAGTCTTCTCCCATCTCTTTAAACCAGAGGAACGTTTTCTGGGCGCCCTGCTGGAAGGGAAAAGCAACCTGCATGAGCACCTTCTCCACCAGAGACGTCTGCCGGTCTTCCCGCGCATACATGGCCAGAATGACCAGGGCCAGGAAGAGAAAGAGAACTGCGGCAATGAACAGGCGGAAGCGTTTCAGCAGATCCAGCATGGGCTTAACTCATTGCAGAGGACATAGCGCAGAGCGCATAGCGAAAGACCGTACAGAGCATCCTTTTAATGTTGCCACAAGCCGTGAGCTATAAGTTATTTACGCTATGCTCTATGCCCTATGCGTTTTTGTTCTTGGCGGTTCAGGTTTTTACCATCACCTCTTTGAGGAGATTGAGTTCGTCCAGGGCCTTGCCGGACCCCAGCACAACTGCGGAAAGAGGATCTTCGGTGATGGTCACCGGAAGACCGGTCTCCTCCCGGATGAGGACGTCTAGGTTCCGCAGGAGGGATCCTCCCCCCGCAAGGACGATCCCCTTGTCCACGATATCCGCGGCCAGCTCCGGAGGGGTTCGTTCCAGGGTGGTCTTGACCGCTTCCAGAATGGCGTTGATCGGCTCGGCCAGGGCTTCGCGGACCTCTTCGGAGGTGATCTGCAGTACCTTGGGATTCCCGGCAACCAGGTCCCGGCCTTTGACTTCCATGGTCCGGAGGTCTTCATCCTGGTAGGCCGTACCGATTTGGATCTTGATCATCTCCGCAGTGCGCTCCCCGATGAGCAGGTTGTACTTGCGCTTGACGAAGTTGCCGATGGCCTCATCCATCTTGTCCCCGCCCACACGCACGGACTGGCTGTACACGATTCCGGCGAGGGAGATCACCGCCACCTCGCAGGTCCCCCCGCCGATGTCCACAATCATGTTTCCCGAAGGCTCGCTCACCGGAAGGCTGGCCCCGATGGCCGCGGCCATGGGCTCCTCGATCAGATACACTTCCCGCGCTCCAGCCGACTGGGCGGATTCGCGGACCGCTCTTTTTTCCACCTCGGTGATTCCCGAGGGAACGGAGACGATGATCCGCGGGCGCACCAGGGTCCGACCCTTGTGTACCTGGGCGATGAAATAGCGGAGCATGGACTCGGTGATTTCGAAATCGGCGATGACCCCGTCCTTCATCGGCCGGATGGCCACGATGTTTCCCGGAGTCCGGCCGAGCATCTTCTTGGCTTCCTTGCCCACCGCCAGGATCTTGCGTCCCCCCTTCGAATCCTTGCGCACGGCCACGACCGAGGGCTCACAGAGGACGATTCCCTTGCCTTTGACATACACCAGAGTTGTGGCCGTTCCCAAGTCGATGGCCAGGTCGTTCGAGAAGAGGCCCAGGACAAAATCGAAAATCATCGTCCGACTCCTTTCTTCCTTTTCCCCGAAGGAAAAGGTTTCCACCCCGCTGATGGGGATAAAAGCCAAAGAAATCTTTAAAAAAAATAATAACAAGATCCTCCGATTAGCGCAAGAAATTTTGAATCTTTGGGGAGAGAGGGCCGATCCGGGGGCCCCCCGGAAAAATTTCTTGTCATTTTCTTACGCTTCTTCTAAAATCATTGATATATTTGAGGAAAGGGGTCAACGCGCAATGCTGGATTTCATGAGAAAACATGCCCAATCCTGGATGATCAAGGCCGCCTTGGGGGCGATCGTGGTCGTCTTCATCTTTTGGGGAATCTGGGCTCCCCGGGAAGGCCACCAACGGGAATTGCTGAAGATTGGAAACTACATCATCACCGTTGCGGAAGCGAGGAATTATTATCAGAATATGCTCGACCGTTACCAGTCCACCTACGGGGAACGCCTTACCGAGGAGATGGCCAAGAAGCTCAACCTCAAAGAACGGGCGGTGAAAGAGCTGGTCAACCGGGTCCTCCTCCTTCAGGAAGCCCGGCAACTGGGGTTGAAGGTGACGGAGGAAGAGGTGGAGGCCTCCATCCACAGCAATCCCGCTTTCCAGAAAAACGGCCTGTTCGACAAAGCCACCTACGTCCGCGCGCTCCAGCGCGCCCGGCTGGCCACCAAGGATTTCGAGGCGAACCAGAAGGAGATGCTCCTGATCCACAAGCTCCAAGGGCTTATCCTGACTTCGGTGAAGGTCTCCGACCAGGAAGTCGCCGAAGTCTACCGGCAGGGTTTCGAAAAAATAAACCTGGACATGATTTCCCTGAACCCAACGGATTTCCGGCATGTTTCGATGACCCCGGAAGAGCTGAAGGATTACTTCTCCAAACACAAAGACCAATTTAAGATCCCCGCCAGGGTGAAAATCCGCTACCTCCTTTTTCATCCTCAGGATTACCTCAAACAGGTTTCCGTCTCCGCTAAAGAGATCGAGGATTACTACGAGAACAACAAGGAGAAATTCAGCCAGCCCAAGCAAGTGAAGGTCCGCCACATTCTCATCAAGGCGGACCCCCGGGACAAGGAAGGAACGGAGAAAGCCAGGCAAAGGGCCGAGTCCATCCGCGAGGAGGCGGCCAAAGGTAAGGATTTCGCCCAGCTGGCCAAACAGAAGTCCGAGGACGCGGGGACCAAGGACCGCGGGGGGGAGATCGGCTTCATCTCCAAGGGAATGGTGGTCCCTGAATTCGAGCAGGCGGCCTTCTCTATGAAAGCGGGGGAGATCAGCGGGGTCATCCAGACTCAGTTTGGGTTCCACATTTTGAAAGTGGACGAGGTCCGGGAGGCCAGCACCCAGCCCCTGGAAAAGGTGAAAGGCCAGGTCGAGACCCTGCTCAAGACCCGGAAGGCCAGGGGGATTGCTTATGACCTGGCGGACCAGGCTTTCGACCAGGCCTCCAAGGACAAGACCCTGGACAAATTCGCCGGGGAGAAGAAACTCACCGTGAAGGAAACCCCGCTCTTCTCCGCGGAGGACAAGATTGACCTGGATCCCAAGTTGAAAGCCTCTGCCTTATCCATGGGCAAGGGAGACATCACCCCGACCCTGCGGGCCGGCGAGACCTTCGCCGTTCTCCACGCGGTGGAGAAGCAGGAGCCCCGCACTCCCGAGCTGAAAGAGGTCGAGGGCCGGGTCAAGGAAGCCCTGCGCAAGGAAAAACAGAAGGAGAAAGCCCTGGCCAAGGGAAAGGAGATCCTGGAAAAGCTGAAGAAGGGGGCTGATTTCAAGCGACTTGCTTCCCAGGAAGGGCTGAAGGTGGAGGAGACGGGCTTCTTCCCGCGGGCCTCAGCCCCGCCCAAGGTTTCCGCATCGGAAGACCTGCGCAAAGCTCTGGCGGCCCTTTCCTTGAAAAACCCCTACCCGGAGGCACCCATCTTCCAGGACGAAAAGTATTTGATCCTCCACCTGAAAGAGGTCAAGGGAATCGACTCCGAGCAGTTCAAGTCCCAGAAAGAAAATTTCCGCCGTGGTCTCCTCATGCAGAAGCAGCAGGCGGTTCTGGTCAACTGGCTGGAAAATCTCCTGGAGCAGGCCAAGGCCAGAGGAGACTATAAGGAACTGCAGCCGGTGAATGAGGCCATCTAAATACCGTTGCCGGTTGCCCGTTACCCGTTGTCAGTTTAGAAAAGGAATGTGATCCTTGAAACCGGGAACTGGCAACAGGCAACTGGTAACTATTTTTAGACGTTGTCGACCCCCAGCATCTCCCTGGCAATTACCAGCCGCTGGATTTCGGAGGTTCCCTCATAAAGGGTGGTGACCCGGCAGTCACGGGCGTATCTCTCCAGGGGATATTCCCGGATGTACCCATACCCCCCGAGGATCTGCAGCGCCCGGTAGCAGACCCGGTTGGCCGTTTCCGAGGCCATGAGCTTTCCCATGGAAGCCTCCCGGGTGAAGCGAACCCCCTTTTCCTTCAGGTACGCGGCCCGCAGAACCAGGAGTCGCGATGCTTCCAGCTCGGTGAAGCTGTCGGCGATCATCCCCTGGATGGCCTGGAAGGAGGAGATGGGTTTGCCAAACTGGATTCGGCTCTTGGCGTAGTGGGTGGCGTAATCGATTGCCGCCAGGCCGATCCCCACCGCCAGGGACCCGATTCCGATCCGCCCCCCGTCCAGGGCCATCATGGCGATTTTGAAACCCTCCCCCTCCTGCCCCAGGAGGGCATTTCGGGGCAATCGGCAGTCCTCGATGGCGATCTCGTTGGTGGGAGAGCCCCTCTGTCCCATCTTTTCTTCATTGCGGCCGATTTTGAACCCGGTCGTGCCCTGCTCAACCAAAAAAGCGCTGATCCCCCGGGCGCCGGTGTCTTTGTCCGTCTTGGCCCAGACGACGAAGATCCCCGCAAAATCTCCGCTGGTGATGAAGGTCTTGGACCCCTTGAGAACATATTCATCCCCCCACCTTTTGGCCTCGGATTTCATGGCCGAGGGATCCGAGCCCGCCGTGGATTCGGTAAGGGCAAAAGCCCCGCTGGGGTACTCCCCGCGGCAGATTCGGGGGATGTGCTGGGTCCTCTGCTCCTCGCTGCCGAAGGCCGCGATCACTTCGGCCACCATGTTGGTTACGGCCATGGTCACCGCGGTGGAGGGACAGCCCTTCCCGATCTCGGTCATGGCCAGGCTGTAGCTGACCACCCCGCTCTGAGAACCGCCGTACTCCGAAGGGATGTTCATGCCCATCATCCCCAGGTCCGCCATGGCTTTTAGGACCGAAAGGGACAATCGGCTCGTCGAGTCGACCTCCGCCGCCCGGGGCTTCAGCTCCTTCTCCGCAAAATCCCTGGCCATCTCCTGGATCATCCTCTGCTCTTCGGTCAAAAATAAGTTCATACCTGACTCCCTTGCACGAATAGCTAATAGCTAATAGTTCATAGCGGGCATTGAATTTAGCTATCAGCTACGAGCTATGAACTCCATGCTTTTTGTCCTTGTTTTTTCCGCTGCCGATAAATATACTCCACTTAAAAATTTCTAACAAGGGACCGTCCTCCATGATCGTTGCTGGAATGGACATCGGGTCGATCACCACCGAAACCGTCCTTCTCCGGGACGGGGAGATCTTCACCTCTGTCATCTTGCCCACCGGAGCCAACAGCCGGATGGCGGCGGAACGTTCCCTGTCGGCCGCCCTGGAAAAGGCCGGGGTCATTCAGGAAGAACTGGCCGCCATTGTCACCACGGGTTATGGAAGGGCTTCCTTCGCCGGGGCGACAAAGATGATCACCGAAATCACCTGTCATGCCCGGGGGGCCTTCTTCGTTCATCCCCGGACGCGGACGGTGATTGATATCGGGGGACAGGACAGCAAAGTCATCCGTCTGGACAGCCAGGGGCGAAACGTGGATTTTCAGATGAACGACAAGTGTGCGGCCGGCACCGGCCGGTTCCTGGAGGTCATGGCCCATGCCCTGGAAGTGAAGGTGGAGGACCTGGGAAGGCTCTCTCAGGGCGCTCCGAGGACCATCAAGATCTCCAGCATGTGCACGGTCTTTGCTGAGTCCGAGGTCGTATCGCTCATCGCCGAAGGCCAGCCCAAAGAGGTGATCATCCGCGGCCTCCACGATTCCATCGCCGATCGGATCCTGGGGATGGTGAACCGGGTGGGAGTTGAAGAAGAGGTGACCTTAACCGGGGGGGTGGCCAAGAATGAAGGGGTCGCCCGGGCCCTGGGGGATAGGCTGGGCGTTGCCTTATACATTCCCCCCGAACCCCAGATCATTGGCGCCCTGGGCGCCGCCCTGCTGGCCCGGGAATTAGCCCTCCTTCCTGACGCAAAGAACTAAAAGCTTAACCACAGAGATCGCAGAGCGCGCAGAGGCAAGAATGGCTAAAGGCTCAAGCCCCGGGAGGCGAGGATAAAAGAGGTTCCATTTCCAACCCTTCCCGGCGGGCAAGACCTCAAAGGAGTTTTCAGAAAAAGACCTTTGCGCTCTCTGCTTCCTCTTTGTTTGTCCTCTGGTCTTTTTCCGTGGAGGATCCAGAGAAAGAAGGATTTTAATTCCCCAAAGCAGAAAAAACTAAACCGCAGAGATCCGGGAGGACGCAGAGAGGATGAAATATGGATAAAATGCTTCATGTAGTTCGTCTTTGGGAATGGAAGGCTCTGCGGTCTCTGCGGGCTCTGCGGTAAATATTTTTTCCCTAGGCTGCAGTTAGCGCAGGGATTTTTTTAATCGCCTGGGCAATAATAAAATCATCCCGTTTTCTGTTGTTTCGGACCAGAATACCGGAAGACCCGGTTCAAAGCTTGGAGTAGATTAAATAGGACATGCTGCTCATATTCGGGCATGAGGAAAGGGATCTGGGACCCGTCTTTCAGGAGAATGCTGGAGCTGTCGAGGACCATTCCTTGAAAGCCCTTCCAGCCATAACTCTTGAACTGGGTTTGCTCCCCCGGCGACTTCCAGGCAATTTTCTGTGCACCCAGGGCGAACCCGTCCCCTCCAAACTCACTCCTGGGATAGTCATAAGAAAGGAACAGTTCGTCTTTATTCGCAAAGAAGGGCCGCAGAAAGGTCCTGGCAGCCATTTCCTTCCTTTGCTCCGGAAGGCCGTCGACGTAATACAAATGGGGAATCTTGGTCGACGCCTTTCCCGTCAACCCGATGGCCAATTCGAATAGAAACATCTTGATGTTGGAACCTTTCATTTCGTTGCCAGGGCCGGCGAATTCCTGCATATACCCCCCGCCCTTGAGAAAATCCGGGACGATTCCCTGCCCCAGGAAGAGCATGGCCGCCGCCCGGATCTGCGAAGGGGGGTCCCCCAGGTCCGCCGCTTTTTCAAAGTAGGAAAAAGCTTTCACCGGGTCGCGGGAAACAAACCTTCCGTGTTCATACATGATCCCCAGCCCGTAGAGACCGCAGGGATTTCCCGCCTCCGCGGCCCGGGAATACATGTGGAATGCTTTTTGGTAGTCTGCCGGAACTTCCAAACCGGTATAATATAAATTTCCCAACTGGGCCTGGGCCGAGGAATTTCCTCCCTCGGCGGCCTGGGTCAGCCATTCTTTGAAGATCAGCTTTTCCTTCGTCTCTTTCTGAGGATCCCTTGGCTCCCTCTGGGTCCCGGCCGCATAATGGTCGGCCGCAATTTTGACTCTTTCTTCCCATCCTTTGCCCTTCCCCTTCGCCGGAGCCTGTTTTTTCAGCGCCTTAAGGGCCTCCTCATGCCCCTGGACGGCGGCGAGGGCCAGCCACTTCAGGGCTTCCTCTCTATCGCCGGGAATCCGCTTTCCGCACTGGTAATACAGCCCGAGGTGATACTGGGCATCCGCATGATCCTGGTGGGCCGCCCGATGAAAAAATTCGATCCCCTTTTTTATGTCTCTCTTAACCCCCCATCCCTTGGTATACCCGACGGCCAATTGATAAGCACTTTCGATGTCTCCTGCCAGCGCTGCTTTGCGGAACCATTTCATTGCCTCCCGGGGATTTTTCTTGGCCCCCGTTCCCGCCAGGTACAAGGTCCCCAGGAACCTCTGGGCGAGGGGATGATTCTGGCGTGCCGCCCTCCGGAACCATTTGACCGCATTGTGATCCTCCTCGCCGCATCCTCCTTGACAGAACATGCCCAGAAAACATTCGGCTCCCGCATGGCCCTGTGCAGCGGCCTTGCCGAGCCATTTTGCGGCTTCCTCCGGGGGGATCCACGGATTATGGGCATACCACTCCCCCAGCTGGTATTGAGCAGAGGCCTCGCCCCGCCTCGCGGCCTCCTCGATTTCCCGGTAAGATTTCAGCCAATCTGCATTATCCATTTTTTCTCCTCGCCAATCCATGAATGGGGAAATGATTAAGGATTCGGATATCTTATCCCTTATCCATCAAACCTAGAGATGAAATTAGTCCACGGAGCTCAAGCCATTAAGATAAATCGGTAGGAAGATTCAAAACCTTGACAAAAAGAATCGGAAAACGAACGAGGAGATCATCTTTATGAGATCCGTAGGTGGTCTGGTGTAAGAAAGCGATTGACACTCCCATCGGCGCGAAGATATGATCTTTTGGAATACTGGAATAATGGAATGATGGAATAATGGGTTTAGGCATTTTATTCTTTGGCCATCATTCCAATATTCCATTGTTCCATTATTCCTGTGTTTTCGTGGAGGTCGGTTATGCGCAGTGATCTGATGAAGACGGGATTGGAGAGGGCGCCCCACCGGTCGCTCTTCAAGGCCATGGGGCTCACCGACGAGGAAATCCGCCGGCCTATGGTGGGCATCGCCAATTCGGCCAATGAACTCATTCCCGGGCATATTCATCTTGACCGGATCGTCGAGGCGGTGAAGGCCGGGGTCCGCCTGGCCGGAGGGACTCCTCTGGAATTCTGTACCATCGGCGTTTGCGACGGGATCGCCATGAACCACGAGGGGATGAAGTATTCCCTTTCCAGCCGGGAACTGATCGCCGATTCCGTGGAGATCATGGCCATGGCCCATCCTTTCGACGCCATGGTAATGGTTCCCAACTGCGACAAGATCGTTCCCGGAATGCTCATGGCGGCTCTGCGGGTGAATATCCCCTCCATCGTGATCAGCGGCGGCCCCATGATGACCGGCAAGGTCGCTGACAAGGAAGTGGATCTGATCAACGTCTTTGAAGGGGTCGGAAGGGTGGCGCGCGGCGAGTGGACTAACGCACAGCTCGATGAACTGGAAGACTGCGCCTGCCCCGGGTGCGGCTCCTGCGCCGGGATGTTCACCGCCAATTCCATGAACTGCATGTCCGAAGCTGTGGGCCTGGCCCTACCAGGAAATGGGACCATCCCGGCGGTGAACGCGGCCCGGATCCGTCTGGCCAAAATCGCGGGGATGAAGGTCATGGAGCTCTGGAAGAAAAACATCAAGCCCCGGGACATTGCCACCCCTGCCGCCTTCAAGAATGCCATGGCGGCGGATATGGCCCTGGGATGTTCCACGAACACCGTCTTGCACCTTCCAGCGATCGCCCACGAGGCCAAGATCAATTTGAACCTCGACCTCTTCAACCAGGTCAGCGACCGGACTCCTCACCTCTGTTTCTTGAGCCCTGCCGGCCCTCATCATCTGCACGACCTGGATGCCGCCGGGGGGGTCCAAGCGGTCCTGGCGGAATTGGCCCAATTGGGAGTGATTGATAAGAAAGTGATGACCGCCACGGGAAAAACCCTTGCTGTCAATTTAAAAGGTGTCAAGGTCAAGGACTATAACGTGATCCGCCCGATCTCCGACCCCTACCATAAAGAAGGGGGACTGGCCATTCTGCGGGGAAACCTGGCTCCCGGCGGGGCGGTGGTGAAGCAGTCCGCAGTGGCCCCGGAGATGATGGTCAATGAAGGAAACGCCATCGTTTTTGAATCCGAACCGGACGCCATGACCGCCATCCTTCGGGGAAAGGTCAAGCCGGGTCATATCGTGATCGTGCGGTACGAGGGACCGAAAGGCGGACCGGGGATGCAGGAAATGCTGTCTCCCACTTCCGCCATTGCGGGCATGGGGTTGGACAAGGATGTAGCTCTGATCACCGATGGCCGGTTCAGCGGGGGCTCCCGCGGTGCGGCCATCGGCCACGTTTCCCCGGAAGCCGCCGAGGGGGGACCGATCGCCCTGGTCCGGAACGGCGACCGGATCCGGATCGATATTCCCAGGAAGAAGCTCACTCTCCTGGTTAGTGAAGAAGAGCTGCGAAGAAGAAAGAAAGCCTGGAAGCCGCGCAGGCCGAAGATCACCTCGGGGTACGCCGCCCGGTATGCCCAGATGGTCACATCGGCGGGAACGGGAGCAGTGTTCAAGGATCGGTTTTAGCGATATTTCCCGCCCACCGCAAATTAGGGGCGATTCAGCCCTCGACCTGAGCTCGGGCCGAAGGTGAATCGCCCCTACGTGGCTACCTGCAATCACCCCCTCAAGATTCCCCGTTGACCATCCATCTTAATGAACTCGGATAAATTCGAAGAGCAACAGAATCAGTCATTCCGGGGAACCCCGGATCAGGTCCGGGGCAGGCGCCGGAATCCAGGGTTCCCGGTGAAAACTGGAATCGAGTTATTAAGATGCTTCTCGAATTTCGTGGGGACCACATCTGGACTCCGGTTTTCACCGGAGTGACGACTTTGGCACGTTCATCAATATTAACCGGGGAAATTTTTTTTTGCAGGACATCATTTTTTTCTTGACAGGCTTTTTTTATTTTTTTAAACTGTAGAAAAAGAGATTCAAATCTATTTATAGATCCGGATTTATTTTTCTTGTCTATTGAAATTATAAGTTCCTCTTGGAGTTTTACCATGAGGACGTCCGATATTCTTAAAAAGCTAAATATTCCAAGGCACAAACTTTATTATTTGGAGCAGAAGGGTTACATCAAGCCGAAGCGGATCCCCATGGGAGAGCTGGAATCAAGGGAATACAGCGAAGAAGAATTCCGAAAGCTTGAACTGATCTGGAAATACCTGCAGAGCGGGTTCAAGCACAAGATCGCCTACGAAAAAGCCATGGAGGAATTGCGGAGCCCCGGGCTCAAACTAGATGCGCAAGATCAAAAATCTGGACCTCCGCAGTCCAAAACCTGAGAGGTGAACATGGGCGTTCCTGGCAGTACCGTGCTCCCTCGGGAGCCAAGCCGAACCACCCGAATGGCTGAGGCCAAAGCCGCTGCCGAAGAAGAATGTCAGCTGAATCCGTGGAAGGACGCCACGGATGAGGAGTGGGACGACTGGCGGTGGCAATTAAGGAACCGGATCACCAAGGCCGAGCAGCTCAAACTTCTCTTGAACTTGAATGACGAAGAGGTCGCCGCCATAGATGTTTCCAAGGGCCGGCTGCCCACCGCCATTACCCCCTATTTCGCCACCCTGATGAGCCGGACGGACCCCAATTGTCCCATACGCCGGCAGGCGCTGCCGACCCTTGAGGAATTTCATTTTTCTCCCCATGACCTTAACGACCCCTGCGCGGAGGATGAGAATTCACCCGTCCGGGGCCTCGTTCACCGCTACCCGGACAGGGTTCTCCTCCTGGTCACCGACAAGTGCGCCGTGTACTGCCGCTACTGCACCCGCAGAAGAATGGTGGGCTCGAGTGAAAACTGCATCAAAGACGATGAACTGGAGGAGGCCATCGGCTACATTCAGGCGACCAAAAAAGTCCGCGACGTCCTGATTTCCGGGGGCGATCCCCTTCTTCTGGAAGACGACCACCTGGAAAGAATCCTGGCCAAAGTTAGCAAGGTTCCTCATGTGGAGATGGTCCGGATCGGAACCCGGGTGCCAGCGACTCTTCCTCAGCGCATCACCCCCGCCCTGGTCAACATGCTGCGGAAGTACCATCCGCTGTGGATGAGCATCCACTTCAGCCACCCCAAGGAAATCACCAAAGAGGTGCGCCGATCCTGCGGTCTTCTGGCGGATGCCGGGATTCCCCTGGGAAGTCAGACCGTTCTTTTGCGGGGAATCAACGACAAGCCTTCCATCATGAAGCGCCTGATGCACGAGCTCCTGAAGATCCGGGTTCGCCCCTACTACATCTATCAGTGTGACCTGGCCATGGGAACCGAGCATTTCCGGACTCCCATTGCCGTGGGCATTAACATCATCGAGAAACTGCGCGGCCACACGACTGGGTATGCCGTTCCCAGTTTTGTGATCGACGCCCCCGGCGGCGGGGGCAAAATCCCCGTAGGACCGACCTACCTGATTTCCCAGGACAGAGGAAAGATGGTCCTGCGGAACTATCAAGGGAAGGTCTTTGAGTATCAGGAGCCCGGGGAAGTGGACTCCTGATAACCGAAAGGAGGTGGTCGCCCTTAGACTGAGGACAGGCAAGGGGAGTCGTTCATCGCCAAGAGCCAATATGACCCCACACACATCTAAGCCCGCCTTTCTCGCGATGGCTCCTCTTGCGTAAGAAAATCGCTTATCACCCAGCCTGAAGCCTTCTTTCTTCCTCAAGAAAGAAGGCTTTTTTTTGAAGGTGTAAAAAAATTCAGGTGAGGGGAAGTCTGAGGGCGTTAACCATGTCCAGGGGTCGGAAAATTTCCCTTGCCAAAATGAGGCCCTGATTTCTTCGTAGGACGGCGTCCATTAAACTTGGGTTGTTCCCATGGAAAATCTTTTTGAATTTACCGGGGCTTGTATCAGGGAGGTCAGCGTTCCTCTGCGGAAGCCAGGGGGATCCCTCTAAGAGAGGAAATGTCCCGCCGATTTTGGCGGCGCGAAATTTTCCGACCCCTGGCCAACAAAAAGGGGTTCCTCCATCCAGATTTAAATTTTCTCACGGCGTCCTACTTTGCAAGCGCTAAAGCCGGATTTATTTTTCTTTTTTTCCCTCGAACCCTTGAATCCTTTGCCCTTCGAACCCGTTTCTTTGTATCCGGCTTCAGGGCGATTTGGATGACTTCGTCCATCTTCTGGACGAAGTGGAATTTCATGCCCTTCTTCACCTGCTCCGGAACCTCTTCCAGGTCTTTCTCATTTTTCTTCGGCAGGATGACGGTGGTGATGCCCGATCTCCGGGCGGCCAGGACCTTTTCTTTGATTCCTCCCACCGGAAGGACCAGGCCCCGCAGGGTGATCTCTCCGGTCATGGCCACATCGCTGCGCACCGGTCTTCCGGTCAGGAGAGAGGTGATGGCGGTAAACATGGTGACCCCGGCGGACGGGCCGTCTTTGGGAATGGCCCCGGCGGGGACATGGATGTGGATGTCGCTCCCGTCGAAGAAATTCTCGGGAATCCGGAGCGCCCTGGCTCTGGCGCGCACATAACTCAGGGCGGCCTGGGCGGACTCCTTCATGACCTCCCCCAGCTGGCCGGTCAGGCTGAAACCTTTCCGTCCCTTCATGCGCGTGGCTTCAACAAAGAGGATGTCCCCCCCGGTCGGGGTCCAGGCCAGGCCCGTAGCCACTCCGGGCTCAGAGGTGCGCTCCGCCACCTCGGAGAAGAACTTGACCGGCCCCAGGTAGGAGGAAATGCTCTCCCCATCCACGACCGTAAGTCCAGCGGCCCCCTCGGCCACCTTGCGGGCCACTCCGCGGCAGACATTGGCAATCTCCCGCTCCAGGTTGCGCACTCCTGCTTCGCGGGTGTATTCCAGGGCCAGCCTTCGCAGGGCCTCGTCTTCGAACTGGATGTTCTGGCTGGTAAGGCCATGAGCGGCGATCTGCTTGGGAACCAGGTAGTCCTTGGCGATCCTCAGCTTCTCTTCCTCGGTGTATCCGGGAAGGTCCAGGACCTCCATGCGGTCCCGCAGGGGCGGAGGGATGGGATCGAGAATGTTGGCCGTGGTAATGAACATCACCCTGCTTAGGTCGAAGGGCACCTCCAGGTAATGGTCGGAGAAGCTGTAATTCTGCTCCGGGTCCAGGACTTCCAGCAGGGCGGAAGAGGGATCTCCCCGGAAATCCATCCCCAGCTTGTCGATTTCGTCCAGCATGAAGACGGGGTTGTTCGATCCGGCCTTGCGGATTCCCTGGAGGATCCGGCCGGGCAAGGCTCCCACGTAGGTGCGCCGGTGACCGCGGATTTCGGCTTCATCCCGCACTCCGCCCAGGGACATGCGGATGAATTTTCTCCCCAGCGCTTTGGCGATCGATTTTCCCACCGAAGTTTTCCCCGTTCCCGGGGGACCCACGAAGCACAGGATCGGCCCTTTCATGTCGGCCTTGAGCTTGCGCACGGAGAGATATTCCAGGATGCGCTTCTTCACTTTTTCCAAGTCATAATGATCTTCATCCAGGACCTTCTGCGCCTGCTGGATGTCCAGATTATCTTCTGTGGCCGCCGCCCAGGGGAGCTCGATGAGCCAGTCCAGGTAGGTCCGCGCCACGGAATACTCGGCGGCCGAAGGGGGCATCTTGGCCAGGCGGTCCAGTTCCCGCTCCGCTTCCTTCATGACCTCCGGGGGAAGCTGGGCCTTGGCGATCCGCTGGCGAAGCTCCTCGATCTCCACGGTCCGCTCGTCCCTATCCCCCAGTTCCTTCTGGATCGCCTTGAGCTGTTCACGAAGAAAATATTCCCTCTGGGACTTGTCGATCCCCTCGCGGACCTGGCTCTGGATCTTGGACCCCAGTTCCAGGACGCTGAGTTCCTTGTTCAGCAGAAGATTTACCTTTTCCAGCCGGGCCTTCACATCCAGCGTCTCCAGGATGGCCTGCTTGTCTTCCAGGGCCAGGTTCAGGACGGAGGCGATCAGGTCAGCCAGGATCCCGGGTTCTTCCACGTTCAAGGCCATGATGGCCAGGTCGGCGGGAAGGTTGGGGGCCATCTCGACGAACTTCTGGAAGATCCCCTTGACCCCGGACATCAAGGCCTGCGTTTCGGTGTTCTTCTCCCCCTGATCGTCCAGGATCTTCACCCTGGCCCGCAGGAAGGGTTCCTGCTGGGTAAACTCCGTCAGCCGGATCCGGGAAATTCCCTGGATCAGGAGACGGATGCTGTTGTTGGGCATCTTGAGCATCTTCAGGATGTAGGCCGCGGTGCCCACTTCAAACAGGTCTTCCGGTTTGACCTCGGTGACCTCCTTGTTCTTGAGGGGGACGATCCCGATCATTTTGTTGGCCAACAGGACGGCATCGATCAGCTTGACCAGGCGGTCCTGGCTGACCATGAACGGCAGGAGCATCTTGGGATAAAGAACGGACTCGCGGATGGGAAGGATCGGAAGCTCATCGGGAGTCTCCACCCCCTTGGCCTCCTCGGCCTTCTCCGCCACCTCCTGGGGGGACAGGTCCCCCAGGATCGTTTCGACGGGTTCCTCTTTCATCGGATCTTCACCTCCACATTGAGGGAGACCGGTTCTTTAATTTTAGGCACGGTGATCACGAGGAATCCCTGGCGGTAAGAAGCCTTGAAATCATCGGACCTCAGCGGGAAAGGAATCCGGATGGTGCGCTGAAACCTGCCGTAATCGATCTCCATCTGATGGAGCCGGGTCTTCGGGGGGGAAGACGGCTCTTTGCGGAACCCGCTGATGGAAAGGACATCTTTGTCAAAGGTGACGTGGATGTCTTCGGTTTTCATCCCGGCGATCTCCAGGAGCACGACCAGGTGGTCCTCGGTTTCATAGATATCCATCGGCGGGGAGAAAGACTGATCCGGCTGATACCCCAGGGGCTTGGCGTCCTTGAACATATCGCTCATCATCCGGTACACCCGATCTCGGAACTGGTCAAGGTCTCTCGGTGGCATGGTCTCCTCCCCCTCCCGACTGCAAATATATAAGAACAGTAAGCATTATTGGGGGAGGAGTCAAGGGCGGAGGCGAATGAGGAAAGAACCCATGGCCGAGAAAAACTCGGAAAATGGAAGGCTAGCTCATGGGGTTCAGGCTGGAGGAATTCGGATCATCATTCTGAGGCGGTTATTCTTTCATCGGTTCGGGCCTGTCCCGGCGAGATTCGCCAGGGGAGATGGTTCTGCTCGGTCTTGCCTCTGGAGCTTATTCCCCGCAGGCCTCTCTTTGCGGAGGATAAGCGGAAAGGGCATTAGAAAACAATGATCCCGCCGAGCCTGATGATCCGAATTCCTCCAACCAGAACCCCAACGACCATGGAAAACTGGGGATGGGGAAGGGTCTGAGATGGGTTGAAGAGGAGGGGCTTTTTTGGTAGAATTTTTTTGTTTTTCCCCGCCGAAAAACAGGTTGGATTTTATTCCTCTGGAGGTTGCATCATGGCGGAGATCAAGAGTGCTGTTGAGCTGGCCATGGAAAGGACGAAGGGGCTTCGCCTTTCCCATGAAGAAATGGAAAAAATGAAGGAAGAGGAGATTCAAACCAAGGCGGTCAGCCTGGTGAACCGCTACCTGGAAGTGGACTTTCACCTCCGCGAAGTGGAGAAGGAACTCGCCAAATTCGATCCCCAGCAGCGAAAACACCTGGAACAACTCTTCCTCCAGAACCTAATCGAGGCGATCCACCTGGATCGGGACAACGCCCTGATCCTGCAGGGGCTGGAAGCTTTCCTTCCCAGGGCTGCCTGGCCGGTTAAAAAAATCAACGACCTGCTCCAGAAATACCAGGAAAGGAAAAAGGATGAATCCCGGAAAACGGAAACTGATTTGCTGGCCAAGCTGGAACGTCTGGGCATCAGCGGATCGGCGGTCCATCCCAAAGTGGAGGGAAGCCCGGAGTGGGAGCAGGCGATGGCGGGCTTTAAACCGCGATTTGAGGAAGAGTTGAATAGGCTGAAAAAGGGGATCCTCTGAGCCCGGAGGAAAAAAACTTAATGGGACACAGATAAACACAGAAGAACACAGATTTTGCTATTAGAAAAAGACCTAAGGACAAAAGATTGAATGGGACGCGGATGAACACGGATAAACACGGATTCATATTGGCAACGGACTTAAAGACAAAAAACTTAATGGGACACAGATGAACTCAGCGCGGCAGAGCCGCAACCAAAAGAAATCACCCCCTCCCTCCCCTCCCCCCTCGAGGGGGAGGGGAGGGGTGGGGGGGATGCTTTTTGCCTAACAAAATTATAAAACTTTGCAAAACAGTAGTACAGATTTTAGACTTGCAAAAGAGCTAAAGATAAAAGATCTATTTGGACACGGGTGAACACGGAGGAATAGGAAAATGGAGTGATGGAATATTGGAATGTTGGACCCCAAAAAATAGAATGCTAAAATCCATTATTCCATCATTCCATTATTCCAATATTCCAAATGTATGAGGTGAAAATATGGAACGGGTAGTCGTCCCCGATGATTTTCCTTCCATCCTTTCGGGAACAGCGGCCCTGAAACGGCTGGAACAGCAGGCTCAAGTGACGGTACACACAAACCGGGCCTCCACTGCGGAGGAGTTGATTCAAAGGCTCCAGGGGGCCAAGGTGGTGGTCAACATCCGGGCTTACTCCAAGTTCGATGAACGCCTGCTGAAAGCCTGCCCGGATTTGAAAATGATCGCCGTCCTGGGGGTCGGCACGGACAACGTGGACCTGGGCGCCGCTTCCCGTCTGGGCATCCGGGTGACCAACACGCCGGGCTTCTCCGCTGTTTCCGTGGCCGAGCACACCCTGGCGCTGATGCTGGCCGCAGCACGAAAGATCCCGGAACACGAAAAGGAGCTTCGTGCCGGGCGATGGACGCGCCTGCCCATGACCCAGCTGCACGGAAAGAGGGCGGGTATCATCGGCTTTGGAAATATCGGGCGGCAGTTTGCGGGCCTGGCCAGGGGAATCGGGATGAAGGTTTGGGCCTGGACTTTCCACCCCAGCCCCCGGAGGGCCGAGGAAGAGGGAATTCAGTTCGTGGAATTCGACCAGCTCCTTTCCCAATCCGACGTGATCGCCGTCACCATCAAGGCTTCGGAAAAGACCCGCGGTCTCATCTCCCGGCAGGCCCTGGAAAAGGTCAAGCCCTCCTGCATCCTGGTGAATACGGCCCGGGCCAGCATCGTGGACACCCCGGCCTTGATCGAGGCCCTGCGGAAGGGGAAAATGGCCGCCGCGGCGCTGGATGTGTTTGACCAGGAACCCCTGCCCGCCGGTGACCCTCTCCTCTCTCTGCCCAACGTGGTCATCTCCCCCCACAACGCCGGCATGACCCCGGAGGCCATCGAGCGGGGAAACGAGATGCTGGTGGAAAACATCATCTCCTTCCTGCAGGGCCGGCTGATCAACGCAGTCAACGGTTGATTTCACCCCCTCCCTACCCTCCCCCTCCCCGTCGAGAGCCTCCGGGTCGAACGAGAGGGGGAGGGAGAGGGTGGGAAGCCGGGAATAAATTCATATCTGGACGGGGACGGCTCTTATGGTTGTCCAGGGGGCGAAAAAATTCGCGCCGCCAAAATCGGCGGGACATTTCCCTTCTCCAAAGGGCCCCCTGGAATCCGCAGACAAACGCTCGCATGCCTGATATAAGCTTGGCTAAATACAAGAAGATTTTCCATGGGCACGACTCAAGTTCATTGGACGCCGGCCTACGAAGAAATCAGGGCCTCATTTTGGCAAGCGAATTTTTTTGACCACTGGACATGGCTCACACCCTCAGGTTTTCCCTCCCCCGAATTTTTTCACACTTTCAGGGGGGCGGAAGGGATTTCAGTTTCCGAGGGCAAGCCAAAGGACGATTCTTCGGAAAATCGCCGAGGGAAGGTTTTCAGTAAAAATTACCTTGGAGCAGAGGTCTGAGTGAATGGAACCGGGAGAGAAAGCATATTTTGAAAGCATGTTTCATCCAAAGAACATTGCCATCGTGGGAATCTCCAAAACTTACAGCGGGCTGGGGGGGCAATTTTTTCTCCGAAACCTTCAGCGGGCCGAGTTTCCCGGAAAGATTTATCTGATCAATCCCGCCGCGGGGGAGATCTCCGGGATGAAGGCCTATCCCAGCATCTCCGCCCTCCCGGAAGCGGTGGACCTGGCCATCGTCTGCGCCCCGGCCCAATTCGTGCCCCCCGTGCTGGAGGAATGCAATCGCAAGGGAGTGCGCAACATCCACATCCTGAGTTCCGGGTTCAAGGAGTTGGGAACGCCCGAGGGAGCCGCGTTGGAAGAAGAAGTCCGGCGGGTTTCGATTCAAGGGGGGTTGAAAGTCATCGGCCCCAATTGCATGGGCCCTTACGTGCCCAAGTCCCGGCTGATGCCTTGGGGACAGATCCCGGCGACCGCCGGTGCGCTGGCCTTTCTGTCCCAGAGCGGGACCCTAACCCAGCGTATCAGCGAGCACGGACATTTCACCGGCATGGGAATCAGCAAGGCGGTCAGCTTTGGAAACGCGGCCGTCCTGGACAGCCCGGATTACCTGGAATACCTGGCCGAGGACGGGGAAACGAAGGTGATCGGCCTCTACCTGGAAAGCGTGCAGGACGGGCATCGGTTCCTGGAGGTGGCCCGGCGGGTGAACCGGAAAAAACCCATGGTTCTCTGGAAAGGAGGAGAAACGTCCTCCGGAGCCGGAGCTGTGGCCTCTCACACCGGGACCTTGGCCGGCAAGGACCGGGTCTGGGAATACGGGCTGCGGCAGGCAGGAATCACCCGCGCCCGTTCTCTGCAGGAGGTCGCGGGAACGGCCATGGCTTTCCTGTATCTTCCTCCTCCCAAGGGCCGCCGTCTTTTCATCTTGGGGGGCGGCGGGGGCGTCAGTGTCTATTACGCGGATATCTGCATGCGCATGGGCCTCGAGGTCCCGCTTTTAACCGGGGATACCCGGGATCAGATTTCAGGAATGGTCCCTTCCGTCGGTTCTTTCGCCCGCAATCCCGTGGATGCCTGGAGGGCGTTTTACGATGCCGAATACATGAGCCGGATTTTGGAGATCGTGTTCGAAGATCCCTCCCTGGACATGATCATCCTGGACCGCCTGATACCCCGGATGACCTATGCTTCTCCGGAAGAAGAGGATACCTCGCAAATGGCCATCGATTACCTCCGGAGAAATCGCCACCGCAAACCCCTGGTCGTGGTGGTCGACGGCAGCGGAGAAGACCCTGATCTGGCCGGGGATGCAGCCCGGATGCGTCAGTGCTATTGCCGGGCCGGCATTCCCGCCTACCCTTCCCTCCCCCTGGCCGCCCAGGCCCTGGCCAGGGTTAGAGCCTACTACGAAAAAAAGCAGCTTTCAGCGATCAGCTGGTACCGCATCCGAAAAATAACGCAAATAAATTCTCTGGTGGAGCCGAGGCCCGGGCCGATGTGCGCCGCCAAAATCCGGCGGGTGAAAGCTTCCCATCTACCGCCTCCCTGGAGTTCCGCAGAGGAACGCGGGCCCAAAGGCTAAGCCTGGCTAGGTACCAAGGAAGTGGACCCTTTGGCAGCATCCGTCGTAAGATCTCCTTGGGCTCCGGAGGAACCACCGCCTATTTTGGCAAGCGCAGCGGTCCGGGCCTCGGCTCCTGGCACCGGCGTTCAGCTGTCAGCAACTGGCCATAAGCTATGAGCCAAATTGCTATTATTTCTTATCCGAGTGCAGAACCCCGGCCACAGACAGGTGGCTCTTGGGCATGTCGTGGAGAAGGATGCGGACCGTCTCCGGTTTGGCATCCAGGGACTTCACCACCGCGTCGGTCATGGCGGAAACGAGTTTCCTCTTCTGGTCCAGTGTTCTTCCTTCGAACATGTGCACGTGAATGATGGGCATACCTTCCTCCTTTTTCGATCTCAGGATTTGAACGACTGCGAGCCCCCAAGATTTTTCCGGGGCAAATTGATAGAATAAGAATACAGGAGTCAGAATCCAGAATCCAGAGAAAAGGGCGGCATGATCGACATCCGGGAAATGGACAAGCAATATGGAGAAAAGATCCTTTTCTCTTCCGCCTCCCTCCGGCTGGGGGTTAGAGACCGTCTGGGCCTGGTGGGACCCAACGGGTCGGGGAAGACTACTCTCTTCCTGATGATTTCCGGCGGGGAGCATCCCGACCGGGGAGAGATCCTTTTCCGCAAAGGGGTGCATATCGGCTTTCTCTCCCAGGAGCCGGCGCCGTTACAAGGGCTTTCCCTTCTGGAAGAGGTGCAGGGTGGGGTGAAGGACCTGGCCATCCTGGAAGACAAGATGCGCCTCCTTCAAGAAGAGATCGCCGAAGAGAAGGACCCGCAGGTGCTGGAGGCTCTGGCTTATGCTTATGGACAGCTGGAAGAAAGATACGCGCGACGGGGAGGGTACACCCTGGAATCTCAGGCCAAGGCCATCCTGTTGGGCCTGGGGTTCAAGGAGGGGGATTTTTTCCGTTCCTCGGAAGAACTCAGCGGAGGATGGCTGATGCGCCTTTCCCTGGCCAAGATCCTCCTGGCCAGCCCCGACCTCCTTCTCCTGGACGAACCCACCAACCATCTCGACCTGGAATCCCTCATCTGGCTGGAGGAGTTCCTGGCAGACTACCTGGGTTCGGTCATGATGGTCTCCCACGACCGGGATTTCCTGAACCGGGTCGCCAGGAAGATCGCGGCCATCGAAGAAAAAAAGATCATTCTCTATCCCGGCAACTACGACGAATACCTCCGGGTCAGGGAAGAAAGAGAAGCCCTCCGCGAGGCCGCCCTGGAAAACCAGCGGCGCAAGATCGAGCAGACCGAGAGGTTTATCGAGCGGTTCCGCTACAAGGCGACAAAGGCCCGGCAGGTGCAGAGCCGGGTCAAGAGCCTGGAAAAGCTGGAGCGAATCGAAGTCGGGGAAACCCAGAAGACCATCCGCTTTTCCTTTCCCCAGCCGGTCCGAAGCGGCCGGGTGGTGGCCTCTTTGACCGCGGTCCACAAGGCGTACGGGCCGGTGAAAGTCTATTCCGGCATCAACCTGACGATTGACCGGGGGGAGAAAATCGCCCTGGTGGGAGTGAACGGAGCGGGAAAATCAACCCTCCTGAAACTCCTGGCCGGCGTGCTTCTACCGGACGAAGGCAGCCTCGAATGGGGACACCAGGTCGCCACGGCATACTTTGCCCAGCACCAGCTGGAGCTCCTGGATCCCTCCAAGACGGTCTGGGAGGAGATCTTTTCCCTGGCCAAGGACGAGTCGGTCAGTTTTTTGCGCGGCCTGCTGGGGGCCTTCCTCTTCTCGGGAGAGGAGATCGAAAAAAAAGTTTCCGTCCTGAGCGGCGGGGAGAAGAGCCGGCTGGTCCTGGCCAAGATGCTCATGCGCCCGGCGAATTTTCTCCTCCTGGATGAGCCCACCAACCACCTGGACATGGCCGCCCGGGAGGTCCTGGAGAAGGCCCTCCGGGAATTCCAGGGAACGATCTGTTTCATCACCCACGACCGCCACCTCATCAACGCCATCGCCAACAAAATCATCGAAATTGACGCCGGGCGCCTGACCCCCTACTTGGGCAACTACGACGACTATCTCTACAAAAAGGGGTTGGAAAAGGCGGATGCCGGGAATGAAAGCGGGGAAAAATCCGCAGCCCCGGACACGGTCGAGAAGGAGCTCCCGGTCCGCAAG
>Ga0111180_1009_pt1 | contig 29433 bp, 41 predicted proteins | sample DeeMarSWOR324_28_FD_80237 | JGI IMG/M metagenome (GOLD analysis project Ga0111180, IMG submission 80237) | Deltaproteobacteria bacterium SM23_61
GAGAAAGAAGTTGATTTTAAATCGTTATTAAAAATAGTTTGTGGATTTATTCACAAGATTTCCACAAAAGCTGTGGAAAAAGGGAGTGCCAATTTTTTGTCTACCGACGGCATCCTTCAGCTCTGAACAAATCTGTGGATGATCTTTGCTTGTTATGAAAAATCCAGCGATTGGAAAGGATCGCGGGAATCCCTTCTTGAAGACGGGGGATAGGAAAAAGGGATCGCAAGACGGGAGGAAAGGTCCGAGTCCCCGGAGACCTGGGCGTCGTCCCCTTCATCCCGAGCGAATAGGAGAATCGACGCTAAGACTGCCCGCGGGGATTTCCCTCATTTGGTCTTCCGGAAGGTTTTTTTCCCTCGGCCTCGTTTGGTTCGGTTGGCGGGAGGGGTTGAAACCGTTCTCTTGAGTCCTTCGCCCAGCTCTTTGCAGCGCTGGGTGGCGGCAATGACGGCGTTCATCAGGGCCAGTTTGAATCCGCCCTCCTCCATGGCATAGAGGCCGGAGATGGTGGTTCCCCCGGGGGTGCAGACTTGGTCCCGGAGCGTGGCCGGGTGTTTCCCGGTGGACTGGATCAGATGAGCCGCCCCGAGCACCGTCTGGGTGGTGAGCGCCAGGGCCGCCTCCTGCGACAAACCTTCTTTCACCCCTCCTACCGTCAGGGCCTCGATGACCGCGAAGACATAGGCGGGGCCGCTTCCGCTCAGGCCGGTCACTGCGTCCATGAGGGACTCTTTCACGATAACGGTGATGCCTATCGCTTGGAAAATTGCCTCTGCGGTGGAAAGGTCCTCCGCTTGGGCGTGAGGGGAGGGGGCCAGGGCCGTGGCCCCCTTCTGGATGAGAGCCGGAATATTGGGCATGGCCCGAATCATTCGCACCGGAAAGGGACAGAAAGATTGGAGATAATGCAAGGGGACGCCGGCGCAGATGGAGATCAGCAAATGATCTTTCCTTATGGAAGCGCAGATTTCCGGAAGTACCTCGGGGACCGACTGAGGCTTCACCGCCAGGATGACGATGGGAGAACGGGCCACCAGGTCCACATTGCCTTTGGCCGACAGGGCCTGGTATTTTCCCCGTAGGTAGTCCCGACGATCCATTCGAGGTTCGAAAAAGAGAATTTCTTCGGGAGACAAGAGGCCGGATTGAATGATGCCCGCGATGAGTGCCTCCCCCATGTTTCCCCCGCCGATGATTCCCACTGGCTTGCGCATGCCTTCCCCCTGTTCCGTCAGGAGATTTCCGTCCGGGGCGGAGGAAAAATGGAAATGCAGAATTTCGCCCCGCACCGCGAACGCCTAAAAGCAGTCTACTGAAGAAGGTGAAGGAAAGTCAACCATGATCTGTCCTTACCCTACTCAAGTCTCCGTACTGGGTAGGATTCAGGTTGGAGGAATTCGGATCATCAGGCTCGGCGGGATCACGGTTCTCTAAACACCTTCCCGCCTATCCTCCGCAAAGATAGGCCTGCGGGGAAATTGCCCATGGAACAGAGCTGGGCCAAGCAATATTTTATTGGCGAATTTCCTCCCGACAGGCCCGGCCCAATTTGAGAATAACTGCCTCAGGATGATGATCCGAATTTCTCCGGCCTGAATCCATGCTCCTGCCTCCAGAGATTCCTTGACTTTTCCGCTTGAAATCCCTAACATGAAATCAAAATTTAGGTCTCTCTTCCCCTGGCATAGGGCCGGAGGGGGAAGATGTGGGAATTTCCTGCCGCAGGAGCTTTGGGCCGATCGTTCGAAGGAGAACCTCCATGAAGATCACTCCGTTGGACATCCAGCAGCAGCAGTTTCGGGTTCGATTCCGCGGGTTCGATATGGTCGAGGTGGACAACTTCTTGGACCTTGCAGCCAATGAATTCGAAGAGCTGTTGCGGGAAAACAACCGGCTCAAAGAGGAAGATCGTCAAAAAGCGGAGAAAATTCAGCAGCTGGAACGTTCGGAAAGGGATTTGCACAATGCCCTGATATCCGCCCAGCAGATCTGTGAAGAGATGAAAAACCAGGCCCGCAAGGAAGGGGAGCTGATCATTGAAGAGGCCAAGGGTAACGCCCGGAAAATTCTGCAGACGGCGCAAGGCCAGGCGATGCAAATCGAAACCGAAATTACCCAACTCCAGCGTCAGCGCGCCGAGTTCGAAGCCTCCCTGAAAAGCATTCTGGAAATGCACCTGAGTTTACTAGAAAACCGCCCGGGAAATCAGAATTTCCCTCCCCCTGTTCGAGCTGAATGAAAGAAACTTTTCCGGTGATGAAAGAGAAGATACTCGAAGTCTGGGTTCAACCCCGGGCCTCGCGAAGCGAAATCGTCGGATACCGGGATCAATTTCTGCACCTGCGGGTAACCGCCCCTCCAGTTGAAGGGGAAGCCAACCAATCGGTGATAAAGCTGATCGCCCAGGCGCTGGGGATTCCCCCTTCAAGGGTGGAGATTTTGAAGGGGGGCAGAGGACGTCGCAAAAAGGTTCGGGTCCTGGAGGTTCCCCTGAGGAACTGGGAAAAGCTGGAAAACATGAAACGGGAGGCTCCGAAGTCTCAAAAACCCGGGGAGGCATAGAAGCCAGCCGCCCGGTTCGGGGGGGAAAATTCTTCCGAATGAGCCGGACTGGATGACGATCGTCATGCCGATGAAGACGGGGGGTCTTTTTTTTGCGGTGGAGGGAATGGCTGGGCGGGCGGCAGGCGGAAGGGAGAAGCTGCACTTTGCGGGGGAAGCGGGGGAGAAAAGGAGGGAAACCTTCCTTTTTGGGGGACATTTTAGGCGTTTACCTGAATCAGCCCAGCCTGCGATCGAGAATGCGGGAGCAGAAGATTCTGGATGGTTGGGATCGGGTAGTGGGAAGGGCCATAGCGGAGGTAACTCAGCCGGGGACGGTCAGGAATCGTGTTCTGCAGATTCGGGTGATCAATTCCGTATGGATGCAGGAACTGCAATTCCATAAGCCCCTCATAATTCAAAAGCTTAATGAATTCCTGGGGGACCCCTTCGTGCAGGACCTCAGGTTTGTGCTGGGCGGAAGGGAAGAAGGGGTTTCCCCCAAGGCAGAGGAAGGGCGGGGGAAGAAATCCCGGGAGCTGACGGAAGAGGAGAGGGAACGAATTGAAAAGGAAGTCAGCCGGTTACCCGACCCGGAAATGAGGGAGGTCCTTTCCCGTGTGTTTGCCAAAGCGTTAAAGACGCCAAGGGAGAGAACCTAAAATAAGCGCGGGAGGGCGGTAAGATGAAGATCTATCTTTTCCTTTCCACTGCTGGCTCGGAGAGGGAGGGGAAGAAAATCGCCAGACACCTGGTGGAGGAGGGTCTGGCTGCCTGTGTCAACATCGTTCCGCGCATATCCTCCTTTTTTTTCTGGGAGGGGAAACTGGCCCAGGAGAAAGAGGTTTTAATCCTGGGCAAGGCGGAAGGAAAGAAATTGAATAAAATTAAAGGTCATATTCAGTCGATGCATAGTTACTCCCTTCCCGAAATCCTATTTTTCAAGGTGGATGGAGGAGAGAAAAGGTACTTGCGGTGGGTAGCGCGGAAGGGGGGAGGAAAGGTTCAAAAAAGGGGTTGACAGAAAAAGGCTTGAAAGGTAACATTAAATATTTAATATGGCATTTTTGAGGGGTTATGCCCCATGGCTGGCGTAGCTCAATCGGTAGAGCAGCTGATTTGTAATCAGCCGGTTGCGGGTTCGAGTCCCATCGCCAGCTCCAGGGAAGTTCTTGGCTTTCAGCTGTCACGCCCCAATCCAAGGCTTGAAACGGCAGCTGAAAGCGGATCACTCTTGGGCGGAGAGGTTCCCGAGTGGCCAAAGGGAACAGACTGTAAATCTGTCGGCTATCGCCTTCGGAGGTTCGAATCCTCCCCTCTCCACCACTGAAAGCTTTGGATGGACAGCCCTCCGAGAATCAATGCGGGGCAACAAATTTCGGGCGGGAGTAGCTCAGCTGGCTAGAGCAACAGCCTTCCAAGCTGTGGGTCGCGGGTTCGAATCCCGTTTCCCGCTCCAGGCCCACGTAGCTCAGTTGGTAGAGCGCATCCTTGGTAAGGATGAGGTTCACCGGTTCAATCCCGGTCGTGGGCTCCATTACCAGCAAATCAAAATCTTCCAGAACCGATAGCGAAGGAGGAGCTATGTCGAAGAAGAAGTTTGAGCGTACGAAGCCGCATGTGAATGTGGGGACGATTGGGCATATTGATCATGGGAAGACGACGTTGACGAGTGCGATTACGAGGTGTTTGGCGCAGAAGGGGATGGCGGAGTACATATCGTTTGATCAGATTGACAAGGCGCCGGAGGAGAAGGAGCGGGGGATTACGATTGCGACGGCGCATGTGGAGTATGAGACGAAGAATCGGCATTATGCGCATGTGGATTGTCCTGGGCATGCGGATTACATCAAGAATATGATTACTGGGGCGGCGCAGATGGACGGGGCCATATTGGTGGTGGGGGCGGATGATGGTCCGATGCCGCAGACGCGGGAGCATATATTGTTGGCGAGGCAGGTGGGGGTGCCGAGTATTGTGGTATTTTTGAACAAGGTGGACATGGTGGATGATCCGGAGTTGATCGAGTTGGTGGAGTTGGAGTTGCGGGAGTTGTTGAGCAAGTATGAGTTTCCTGGGGATGAGATTCCGATTGTGCGGGGGAGTGCGTTGAAGGCGATGCAGCATGGGTGTGGGGATGAGAAGTGTGAGAGTTGCGGGGCGATCTTCAAGTTAATGGATGCGGTGGACAGTTATGTGCCGGAGCCGAAGCGGGATATAGAGAAGCCGTTTTTGATGCCGGTGGAGGATGTGTTTTCCATATCGGGGCGGGGTACGGTGGTGACGGGTCGAGTGGATCGAGGGGTTGTGAAGGTGGGGGATGAGGTGGAGATTGTGGGGATACGGCCCACGTTCAAGACGGTGTGTACGGGAGTGGAGATGTTCCGGAAGATATTGGATCAGGGGCAGGCGGGGGATAATATTGGGGTATTGCTTCGGGGGACGAAGCGGGACGAGGTGGAGCGGGGGCAGGTGGTGGCGAAGCCTGGGAGTATCACGCCGCACACGAATTTTCGGGGGTCGGTGTATGTGTTGACGAAGGAGGAGGGGGGTCGGCACACGCCGTTTTTCAACGGGTATCGGCCGCAGTTTTATTTTCGGACGACGGATGTGACCGGGGTGGTGACGTTGCCTTCGGGGGTGGAGATGGTGATGCCGGGGGACAATGTGAATATTGAGGTGCAGTTGATCACCCCGATCGCGATGGAGAAGGAGTTGCGGTTTGCGATTCGGGAGGGGGGGCGCACGGTGGGCGCCGGGGTCATCTCCGACATCCTCGAGTAAGGGGGCAGGAGTTTTTCCTGCCCGCCTGCGGAGCCGGACCCGGGAGAAGACAGAAGGGAACTGGGAGAAATGGCGATCAATAGTCCAAAGATAAGGATACGGCTGAAAGCATACGATTACCGGCTCCTCGATCAATCCACCAAGGAAATCGTGGATACGGCCAAACGGACGGGGGCCCGGGTGGCGGGACCCATCCCCCTGCCCACGGCGATCAACAAGTACTGCGTTCTCCGGTCTCCCCACGTGGACAAGAAGTCCCGTGAGCAGTTCGAAATCCGGACGCACAAGCGGCTCCTGGATATTCTCGACCCCACCCAGCAGACGATCGACGCCTTGATGAAGCTGGACCTGGCCGCCGGGGTGGACGTGGAGATCAAACTATAAGGCGCAGAGAGCATAGAGCAGAGGGCATAGAGTTCTGATTCTTTACTCTCTGCTCTCCGCTCTCTGCTCAATGCTTCTTCGATAAGGGTTTTCGCTATGTTAAAAGGGATCATCGGTAAAAAGCTGGGCATGACCCAGATCTTCCTCGGAGAGGGCGGGGTGGTTCCGGTCACAGTCATCCAGGCCGGTCCGTGCAAAGTGGTTCAGATCAAGACTGGGGAAAAGGAAAAATACGCCGCGGTTCAGCTGGGGTTCGAAGAACGGGAGGCCAAAAAGGTGAAGAAACCCCTCCAGGGCCACTTTGCCAAGGCCCAGGTTCCGGCCTTCCGCTACTTGAGGGAGTTTCGCGTTCCTGACCCGGGGGCTTTTCAGGTGGGGCAGGAGATCACCGTGGAAGCTTTCCAGGCGGGAGACCGGGTGGATATCGCCGGCATTTCCAAGGGAAAAGGATTCATGGGAGTGGTGAAACGCTGGCATTTCCGGGGGGGCGCCGCCACTCACGGGTCCATGTTCCACCGGGCCCCTGGTTCCATCGGGGCCAGCTCCTATCCCTCGCGCACCTGGCCGGGACAGAAAATGGGGGGGCAGATGGGGAACCGGCAAGCCACCCTACAGAATTTGGAAGTGATCGATGTTCGGCCCAGGCAGAATCTCCTCTTGGTGAAGGGGGCGGTTCCCGGGGGCTCGAAGGGGCTGGTACTCATCCGGGAAGCCAAGAAGAAGAAATCGAAGGCGGCGAGTTAAACCCGGCAAGGGAGCGGGTATGGCGAAGATCGAGATCATCGACATGGAGCGGAAAAAGGTGGCGGAGATGGAGGTGGATGATCGTCTCCTGAAGGCCGAGGAGAAGTCTCACCTGATTTACGATGTGGTGCGCTGGCAGCTGGCTGGCAAACGGAGCGGGACGGCGTCCACGAAAGAGCGGTCGGCGGTCAGCGGCGGGGGCAAGAAGCCCTGGAAGCAGAAAGGGACGGGGAGGGCCCGGGCGGGCCACTCGCGTTCCCCCTTGTGGCGGGGGGGCGGGACGATTTTCGGGCCCCGGCCACGGGACTATTTCTATGCCCTGCCCAAGAAGGTGCGCGAGGCTGGGCTGATATCGGCCCTCTCTTCCAAATACCAGGAGGAGAGGCTGGTGGTGCTGGACCGGTTCAGGCTGGAGGGCATCCGAACCCGGCCTTTTCAGGAAGCCCTGAAAAAGCTGGGCATCTCCAGCGCCCTCATCGTTATTGATGAAGCCGACGAGGTCCTGGAGAAATCGGCGCGCAACGTTCCCGGGGTTCAAATCCTGCAGGTCCGGGGATTGAACGTCCACGACATCCTGCGCCACGAACACCTGGTCTTTCTGCGCTCCAGTTTGGAGAAGGTGGAAAGGAACATCATGTCATGAAAGAGCCCCATCAGATCATCAAGCGGCCTCTGGTTACGGAGAAGAGCACCCGGCAGAAAGAAGCGGGAAATCAGATTGCCTTCGTGGTGGACCCCCGGGCGAATAAAATCCAGATCCGCCAGGCGGTGGAGAAGCTTTTCAAGGTGAAAGTCAAAGCCGTCCACACCATGAACCTGGTGGGGAAGCGCAAGCGGGTGGGACGATTCTTCGGTTGGCAATCGGATTGGAAAAAGGCCGTCGTGACCCTCCAGGAAGGGGAACGCATCGAGTTCTTCGAAGGGGCCTAAACGGAAGAGGGAAGGTTTTTATGGGACTGAAAACATACAAACCCACTTCGGCAGGCAGAAGGTTTCAGACCACCCTGGATTTTTCCGAGTTGACCCGGAAAGCACCGGAAAAGAGCCTGCTCGTTCCCCGGAAGAGGACGGGGGGGCGGAACGTGTACGGGCGGATCACCAGCCGGCACGTAGGCGGCGGGCACAAGAGGATGTACCGGATCATCGATTTCAAACGGGACAAGCGGGACATTCCCGCGCGGGTGTTCTCCCTGGAATACGATCCCAACCGTTCGGCCCACATCGCCCTTCTCCACTATGCCGACGGGGAGAAGCGGTACATCCTGGCCCCGTTGGGCCTCAAGGTAGGGGATCCGGTGATGAGCGGCGAGCGGGCGGACATCAAACCCGGAAATGCTCTGCCCTTGAAGAACATCCCCCTGGGCACGCTGGTTCACAACCTGGAGATGAAACCCGGCAAGGGGGGCCAGCTCATTCGCAGCGCCGGTTCGGCCGGCCAGCTGATGGCCAGGGAGGGGGACTATGCCACCCTTAAAATGCCCTCGGGCGAGGTGCGCCGCATTCACGTGAACTGCTTCGCCACCGTGGGGCAGGTGGGAAACCTGGATCATGAAAACGTCTCCCTCGGGAAGGCCGGGAGGAATCGTTGGCTGGGACGGAACCCCACCGTGCGGGGCGTAGCCATGAACCCGGTGGACCATCCCCTGGGAGGAGGAGAAGGGAAGAGCTCGGGGGGCCGGCACCCGGTGACTCCCTGGGGGGTTCCAACGAAGGGGTATAAAACCCGTCACAACAAGGCGACGGACAAGTTTATCGTGAAGAGAAGGAAATAGAACCCTAAGGCGCAAGTCGCAAGGCGTAAGGCGAAAACGGACAGAGAGTTGGTTTTGATCGCCCTCGCGACTTGCGTCAGTAGAAGGAGTCAATCGTGGCCAGATCGATCCGCAAGGGGCCCTACGTGGACCTCAATTTGATGCAGAAAGTTCAGGAGGCCGTCGAGACGAGCAGCCGGAGGGTGATCAAGACCTGGTCGCGCCGGTCCACGATTCTGCCGGACATGGTGGGCCTCACTTTTGCCGTCCACAACGGAAAAAAATTCATTCCCGTCTTCGTGACCGAGAACATGGTGGGACACAAGCTGGGTGAATTTTCCCCCACCCGGGCATTTTTCAGCCATTCGGGGGACCGCAAGACCAAGGTGAAAGCGGCCGCCGCGCCGCCGAAACCGGGAGCGTAGAGGAGGCGGGATGGAAGCCCAAGCCATAGGCAGGTACCTTCGAATTTCCCCGCGCAAGACACGCCTGTGTGCGGACCTCGTTCGCGGGAAGCGGGTGGAGGAAGCCATCCAAATCCTCACCCATACTCCCAAGGCCGGGGCCCGACTGGTTTCCAAAGTGGTGCAATCGGCGTTGGCCAACGCGCGGCAGGATAAATCGATCGACGTGGACACCCTTTTTGTGAAAACGATTTTTGTCAATCCGGGTCCCACTTTAAAGCGCTGGCAACCCAAACCCATGGGGCGGGCGGGAAGGATCCGCAAACGGACTTGCCATATCACCGTGGTGTTGAGCGAGCCATAATCCGAGAGATCATTCGAAGAGGGGAAGGAGGAATCAACTTGGGTCAGAAAGTCAATCCCATCGGACTCCGCCTGGGGATCATCAAAACCTGGGATTCTCGCTGGTATGCGGAAAAAAACTATTCACGATTCTTGCAGGAAGACATCGTCCTGCGCGATTTTATGAAAAAGAAACTATACCATGCGGGAGTCTCCAAAATCGAGATCGATCGGACCGCCAATCGGGCCAAGATTACCATTCGGGCGTCCCGGCCCGGGATCATCATCGGGCAGAAAGGATCGGAGATCGAGAAGCTACAAAAAGATCTCCAGAAGATGGTCCAACGGGAGATCTCCATCAACATCCAGGAGGTCCGGCGGGTCGAAACCGACGCCCAGCTGGTGGCGGAAAACGTGGCTCTGCAACTGGAGCGACGCGTAGCTTTCCGCCGGGCCATGAAAAAAGGGGTCACCTCCTGTCTGAAATTTGGCGGCCAGGGGATCAAGATTTCCTGTGCCGGGAGACTGGGGGGGGCAGAGATTGCCCGTTCCGAATGGTATCGCGAGGGCCGGGTTCCCCTCCATACTCTGCGCGCGGATATCGATTATGGATTTGCTGAAGCCCGGACGACGTACGGGCAGATCGGAGTCAAAGTCTGGATTTACAAGGGCGAAATCCTTCCCGCGGTTCGCGGGCGGAGGGAGAGCGCCCCCTAAGGAACCGGAGAAATTATGCTATCGCCCAAGAAGGTCAAGTTTCGCAAACAGCAGAAGGGCAAACGGAAAGGGACTGCCTCCCGGGGTAACACCCTGAACTACGGGGACTTCGGGCTCCAGTCGGCCCAATGCGGATGGCTGACCACGCGGCAGATTGAAGCGGCCCGGGTGACCATGACACGGCACATCAAGCGGGGGGGGAAGATCTGGATCCGGATTTTTCCGGACAAACCGATCTGCAAGAAACCGGCGGAAACCCGGATGGGAAAAGGAAAGGGAGCCCCGGAGGACTGGGTGGCCGTGATCCAGCCTGGCCGCATCCTCTACGAAATGGAGGGAGTGACCCGGGAGACGGCGGTCGAAGCCTTTCGCCTGGCCGCCCACAAGCTGCCCCTGAGGACCAAATTCATCGCACGGGAGGGCGCGGGTGAAAGCGCAGGAGCTTAAAGAAATGAGCGAAGCGGAGCTTCGCCAGAAGGAGAAAGAAGTTACCGAAGAGCTGTTCAACCTGAAATTCCAGCATGCGACCGGGCAGCTGGAAAACACCGAGCGTTTACCCCAGGTACGAAGGGACTTGGCCCGGGTGAAGACCGTTCTGCGCCAGAAGGAAATCGCGGCAGCAAAGTCCAAATGAGGGAAGAGGAATGAAGGGTAGAGGGATCCGGAAGGCGATGGTGGGCATGGTGGTCAGTGACCGCATGGAGAAGACGCGGGTGGTGGTGGTCCAACGTTTGGTCAAGCATCCCTTGTACCAGAAATATATTCGCCGGCGGGCGCGTTACAAAGTGCACGACGAGGCGAATTCCTGCCATAGGGGAGACCGGGTGCTGATCGTCGAGACCCGGCCCCTCAGCCGGGACAAACGGTGGCGGGTGAAGGAGATTCTGGAGCGGGCCCAATAAAGGCCCGGGGAAATCTGCCGGGGGAGAGGAATCGGAAAAGAATAGGCGGGTGTGGCCATGATTCAGATGCAAACCTCATTAGAAGCTGCCGACAATTCAGGAGCCAAGAGGCTTTCTTGCATAAAGGTATTGGGGGGAACCCGGCGGAAGTATGCCAGCTTGGGAGATGTGATCATCGTTTCGGTTAAGGAAGCCATCCCCAACTCCAAGGTTAAGAAAGGCGATGTCATGCGGGCGGTGATCGTTCGCACGGTGAAGGAAGTCCGGCGCCCGGACGGGAGCTATATCAAGTTTGATGATAATTCTGCGGTCCTGATCAATCCTCAGAATGAACCGGTGGGGACCCGCATCTTCGGCCCGGTGGCGCGGGAGCTGCGGGGCAAAAAGTTCATGAAAATCATTTCCCTGGCTCCAGAAGTCCTGTAGCAGGGGTCCCGGGAGGGTGAGGCGTTCGATGAAATTTGAGGGGTTTCACGTACGGAAAAACGATCTGGTAGAAGTCATGGCGGGAAAAGAAAAGGGCAAGACGGGAAAGGTCCTCCAGGTGTTCCACAAGAAAGACCGGGTCCTGGTTGAAAAGGTGAATTTCATCAAGCGTCATTCCCGGCCGTCGGCTCAAACCCGTCAGGGGGGAATCATCCAGAAGGAAGCCCCCCTCCATGTCTCCAACGTCCTTTTGGTCTGCCCCAAATGCAACAAAGGAACCCGCATGGGCAAGAAAGTCCTGGAGGGCGGCGGAAAGGCCCTGGTCTGCAAGGCCTGCGGCGAACAGATCGAGAGGAAATAGAGGGGAACGGCCATGACCCGATTGAAGCAAATGTACCTCAAAGATGTCGTCCCCCAATTGATGAAGCGCTTTGGGTACCAGAACCCCATGCGGGTACCGCGGCTGGAGAAGATCACCCTGAACATGGGGTTGGGAGAGGCGGTGCAGAACATCAAGATCCTCGACTCAGCGGTGGAGGAGCTTTCCCTGATCGCCGGGCAGCGGGCGGTGATCACCCGGGCCAAACGATCCATCGCCGCCTTCAAGTTGAGGGAAGGAATGCCCATCGGAGTCAGGGTAACCCTGCGCAAGAACCGGATGGAAGACTTTTTCGACAAGCTGGTAAATGTGGCCCTACCGCGGGTCAGGGACTTCCGGGGGGTGTCGGGCAAGGCCTTCGACGGCCGGGGAAATTACTCCCTGGGGATTCGGGAACAGATCATTTTCCCGGAAATCAACCTGGACAAGATCGACAAGGTGAAGGGCCTGAACGTTTCCATCGTCACCACGGCCAAAACCGATGAGGAGGGAAAAGAACTCCTCCGTCTCATGGGCATGCCCTTCCGGAACTAATAAAAAGGGTAAATTGGACACGGATAAACACGGATCCACACGGATTACAGATTTATAGAATCATGAATTATTTTTTTTCGTCCTGTCCGCGTTCATCCGTGTCCCGATCAAATATGATCAAATATAATACAAAGGAAGGATAACAGGTGGCCCGGACTGCTCTGATCGTCAAGTCGAAGAGGAAACCCAAATACAGGGTGCGTTCTTACCACCGCTGCCCGGTCTGCGGACGACCGCGGGGGTATTACCGGAAGTTCGACCTTTGCCGGATCTGTTTCCGCAAATTAGCACTGCGGGGCGAAGTTCCGGGGGTCATCAAGTCCAGCTGGTAAACGAGCTTTTTCCAGGGAGGAAACCATGGGGATGACGGATCCCTTGGCGGATATGCTCACGCGGGTGCGCAACGCCAACAAGGCCAAGCATGAAAAGGTGGATGTTCCCGCTTCCAACCTCAAGAATAACGTGGTCCGTATTTTGAAAGACGAGGGCTACATCAAAAATTACAAATTGATAAAGGATGGGAAACAGGGGATATTGAGAATTTACTTGAAGTTTGAAGGGGAAACCAAGAAACAGGTCATCTCCGGCCTCAGACTTATAAGCAAGCCGGGGCGGCGGCGGTATGTGAAGGCCGACCAAATTCCTTCTGTTCTCCGGGGACTCGGCCTGATCATCCTTTCCACTTCGAAAGGGGTTTTGACCGATAAGGATGCCCGAAAGCTGAAGGTCGGCGGCGAACTGCTCTGTTCGGTCTGGTAGGAGAAAAGTATGTCTAGAATCGGGAAAAAAGTGATTCCAATTCCGCAGGGAGTTAAGGTCGCGGTTGAGACTCCGGTGGTAAAGGTTTCGGGACCCAAGGGAAATTTGATCCAGACCATCAACCGGAATGTGGGTCTGACCGTGGAAAAGGACAAGATTGTCGTCCACGCCCCGGAAGGGGGGAAAGAAGGGGAAGCCCTTCATGGCTTGACCCGCACCCTCATTGCCAACATGGTCACTGGAGTGAGCCGGGGATTTGAACGGGTGCTGGAGATTAACGGGGTCGGTTACCGGGCCGAACTCCAGGGCAATGTACTGAGCTTCAGCCTGGGTTTTTCCCATCCCGTCCGGTTCCCCCTTCCGGAGGGAATTAAGGCCGAAGTGGAGCGGCAGGTGCGCATTACCCTGAAAGGATCAGACCGGAACCTCCTGGGGATGACTGCGGCCAAGATCCGCAATCTGCGACCCCCGGAGCCCTACGGCGGCAAGGGCATCAAGTACGCCGAGGAAGTGATTCACCGTAAAGCCGGCAAGACCGCGGTGGGATAGAGGCAAAGACCCAAAAATTTATGGGACACGGATAAACACGGATGAACGCGGATAAACCGAAAAAGGAATAATGAAAAAAATTTAGATCCGTGTGAATCCGTGTTCATCCGCGTCCAATTATGTCTTTAAGTCTTTTGGGAAAATAAAATCTGTGTTTATCTATGTTCATCTGTGTCCAATTTAGAATGGGGATGTAGCCGTGGAAAGAAAAGAGAAAGTGACGGCGAGGTTGCGCCGGAAAAAGCGCATGCGTTCAAAGATCAAGGGGACGGCTGAACGGCCCCGGCTCAACATTTTCAAGAGCGCCCGCCATATCTACGCCCAGATCGTCGACGACGGGGAGGGCAAAACCCTGCTCTCAGCGTCGACCCTGAGTGAGGAATTGAGGGGAAAGGATCTGGGGAAGGGCAAGACCGAGGCGGCCAAGAGGGTCGGGGCGCTCATCGCCGAAAAGGCGCTGGCCCGCCAGATTCAAAAAGTTGTTTTCGATCGAAATGGGTTTCTCTACCACGGCAGGATTAAAGCCCTGGCGGATGCCGCCCGGGAGAAGGGGTTGGATTTCTAAAACGTTAGTTGGGAGTTGAGAGTTGGGAGTTGAAAAAAATATTTACAACTCTCAACTTCCACCTCTCAACTTACGGTGTGCAAGAGGAGGTTTTTCATTGGCCCAAATCAATCCGGATGAAATGGAGCTGGTCGATCGCGTAGCCCACATCAACCGCGTGGCCAAGGTGGTCAAGGGCGGCCGGAGGTTCAGCTTCAGCGCCCTCGTGGTCGTGGGAAACGGCAAAGGAGTGGTGGGCTTCGGTCTGGGAAAAGCCAACGAAGTTCCCGAGGCCATTCGCAAGGGGATCGAGCAGGCCAAAAAGAGCCTGATCCAGGTACCCCTAACCAAGGGGACGATCCCCTATGAGATCGTGGGTCGCTTCGGGGCCGCCCGGATCCTCCTCAAACCCGCCTCTGCGGGGACCGGGGTGATCGCGGGGGGAGCGGTTCGAGCGGTCATCGAATCGGCGGGAATCGAAAACATCCTGACCAAATGTCTGGGCTCGCGAAACCCCCACAACGTGATCAAAGCCACCATCGCCGGGCTGAGGACGCTCAAGAACCCCGAGGAGGTGGCCACCAGACTGGGCAAAGCCGTGGCCGAGAACGCATAGACAGATTTTTTATTGGACACAGATGAACACAGATTACACAGATACAAATAAAGAAATAAAAAATCTTTTTCGCCTCATCCGTGTTTTTCCGTGTTCATCCGTGTCCCATTCAGCCTTTTGTTATTAAATCTTTTGCGAGAATGAAATCTGTGTTCATCTGTGTTTATCTGTGTCCCATTAAAATGACGGGCAGGGAGTGATGGAAGGGAAAACGATCGAAGTCACCTTGGTCAGAAGCGGGGTCAGCCGTCCGGAAACACAGCAGAGGACGCTTCGCGGGCTGGGCTTGACCCGGATGCACAAGACGGTCCGGCTCAAGGATACTCCGGCCATCCGGGGAATGATCCGGAAGGTGATCCACATGGTGAAAGTCGTCGAGAGACAGGGTGAAGGCGATGAAACTCAATGAATTACGGCCCCCCCAGGGGGCTCGAAAGAAGAAAAAGAGGATCGGCCGGGGAGAGGGATCGGGGCACGGCGGAACCTCCACCAAAGGTCACAAGGGGTACAAGGCACGATCGGGGGGAAAACGCTCTCCCGGTTTCGAAGGGGGACAGATGCCCCTTCAGCGCCGGCTCCCCAAACGGGGGTTCAAAAATCCTTTCCGCAAGGAATGGACCGTGGTGAACCTGCGGGACCTTTCCGCCTTTCCTGATGGAGCCGTGGTGGACGTAGAGGGGATGAAATCTTCAGGGCTGGTGAAGAAAGTCGGGTTCGGGGTGAAGATTCTCGGAGAAGGGGAAATCTCCCGCCCCCTAACCGTTCGGGCCCACGCCTTCAGTCTCTCCGCCAGGAAGAAGATTGAAGCGGCAGGGGGAAAAACGGAGGTCATCTAAACCTTGTTCCAGGGATTCCAGAACATACCCAAGATCCCGGAGCTGAAGAGACGGATCATCATGTCCCTTCTGCTCCTGGCCATCTACCGCATCGGCGTCCATGTCCCCACGCCGGGGATCGACGCCTCGGCCCTGGCGGCCTTTTTCTCCCAGGCCAAGGGAACGCTTTTCGGCTTCATCGACATGTTCTCCGGAGGAGCCTTTGAGCGCCTGTCGGTGTTCGCCCTGGGCATCATGCCCTACATCAGTTCTTCCATCATCCTCCAGCTGCTCACTGTAGTGGTTCCCCATCTGGAGCGGCTTTCCAAGGAAGGGGAGGCGGGAAGGAAGAAAATCACCCAGTACACCCGCTACGGGACCGTGATTCTGAGTCTCATCCAGGGTTTCGGGATCAGCGTGGGCCTGGAGCGGATGACCGGCCCGGCCGGGGAAGCGGTGGTCCTGGATCCCGGCTGGTCTTTCCGCATGATGACCATGATCAGCCTGACGGCGGGTACGTCCTTCATCATGTGGCTGGGGGAACAGATCACCGAAAGAGGGATCGGCAACGGGATCTCGCTCATCATCTTCGCCGGAATCGTGGCCCGGATGCCCACGGCGATCAGCAACAGCGTCCGCCTTCTGCGGACCGGGGAGATGGGAATCATCGTAATCCTCTTCCTGATCGCCTTGATGGTGGCCGTGGTGGGGGCCATCGTGTACATGGAAAGAGGACAGCGGCGGATTCCGGTGCAGTACGCCAAGCGAATCGTGGGACGGAGGATGTACGGCGGCCAGAGCACCCACCTGCCCCTCAAGATCAACACCGCCGGGGTCATTCCGCCCATCTTCGCTTCCTCGATCATCATGTTCCCGGCGACGATCGCCAATTTTATCGATCACCCGTGGATGAAAATGGTCTCCGACCAGCTAATGCCCGGGTCACTGCTGTATGAAGCGATCTACGTGGGGTTCATCTTCTTCTTCTGCTATTTTTACACGGCGGTAACCTTCAACCCCACGGACGTGGCCGACAACATGCGAAAGTACGGGGGGTACATACCCGGAATCCGTCCGGGAAAGAAGACCGCCGAATTCGTGGACCGGGTTCTGACCCGACTCACTTTCAGCGGGGCCGTTTACGTATCGGCCGTCTGTGTTCTCCCGTCGATCCTGGTCACCAGGTTCAATGTTCCCTTCTATTTCGGGGGCACCGCACTGCTGATCGTGGTGGGGGTGGCCCTGGACACGGTGGGGCAGATCGAGTCCCATATGCTCATGCGCCACTACGAAGGGTTCATGAAGCAGGGGCGGATCAAGGGGAGAAGATAAGGGGAATCATGGGGCCATACCCTCTTTCCCTGGAAGAACGGATCATTCTGAAGTCTCCGCTGGAAATCGAAAGGATGCGACGCAGCAACCGCGTCGTGGCCGAGATCCTGCAGGAGGTGAAAGCCGCGGTCCAACCCGGAGTGAAGACCCGGGAGCTGGATGAACTGGCCGAGGCGCTGCTGAAGAAACACCGGGCCCGTTCCGCTTTCAAGGGGTACAACGGATACCCGGCGGTGTTGTGCACCTCGGTGAACGAGGAAGTGGTTCACGGCATCCCCTCGGACCGGGTCTTGCGGAATGGCGACATTCTGAGCCTCGATTTCGGCGCTGTATTGGATGATTACTACGGGGATGCGGCGATTACCGTGCCCGTGGGGACCATCTCCGAGGAAGCCCGGAGGCTGCTCCGGGTGACCGAAGAGGCGCTCTACAAGGCCATTGAGCAGGCCCGCCCGGGAAATCACGTGGGCGACATTTCCGCGGCTGTGCAGCGGCACGTGGAAAGCCAGGGCTTTTCCGCGGTGCGGGATTTTGTGGGCCATGGCATCGGCAAGTTCATGCACGAGAAACCCCAGGTTCCCAACTTTGGAATTCCCGGGAGGGGAGTGCGGCTGAAGGTGGGAATGACTCTGGCCATCGAGCCGATGATCAATGCGGGGGGCTATGAAGTGGTTGTCTTGGACGACGGGTGGACGGCGGTCACCAGGGACCGGAATCTCTCCGCCCATTTTGAACATTCGGTGGCGGTGACCGAAAACGGACCCATGATTTTGAGCGAACTCTGAAACAGCGGGAACCCGGAGGATCTGGCAGGGTCCCGGTTCCGGGGACAGGTACCAAATGCCAAAAGAAGATGCCATCGAGGTCACGGGGACGGTCGTCGAAACGCTTCCCAACGCCATGTTCCGGGTGGAATTGGAGAACGGTCACCGGGTCCTGGCCCATATTTCGGGCAAGATGAGGCTTCATTTCATCAAGATTCTGCCGGGGGACAAGGTCACCGTGGAACTTTCTCCCTACGACCTGAACCGGGGGCGGATTACGTACCGGGAAAAATAAGCCCCTCGCGGAAAGAAGGGAAAGGCCCTATGAAAGTCAAAGCTTCGGTTCGCCGAATTTGTGTGAAGTGCAAAATCGTGAAACGAAAAGGGGTGGTCCGGGTCATTTGCCCGAATACCCGGCATAAGCAGAGACAAGGATAAAGACAGCTTTCAGCGGTCAGCGGTCAGCGATCAGCAAAGGCAAAATATGGTTAGGTTTAGCTGAACGCTGAAAGCCGATAGCTGACAGCTTTTTACAAGGAGGTAAGGGTGGCACGAATTGCGGGAATCGACCTTCCCAAGAATAAGAACATCGAGATCGCCCTGACGTACATCCACGGCATCGGCCGGTCCGCTTCCCGGAAGGTTCTCCAGATGGCCCAGGTGGACCTGGCGAAGAAGACGGATGTTCTTACCGATGCCGAGGTGGCCAAGATCCGCGAGGCCATCGATCGGAGCAACCTGAAGATTGAAGGAGATCTGCGGCGGGAAGTCTCCACGAATATCAAGCGCCTCATGGATCTGGGGACCTACCGGGGGTTGCGCCACCGGCGTTCCCTGCCGGTGAGGGGGCAGCGAACCCACACCAACGCCCGGACCCGCAAAGGGCCCCGTCGGCAGGTGGGCGGAAAAAGGAAATAATCGGGAGGAAGAATGTCGCCAGGAAAGCCAGCCGGAGGAAAGAAGAAGGAGCGGCGGAATATTCAGAACGGCGTCGCCCATATTCAGTCAACTTTCAACAATACCATCATTACCATTACGGATGTGAGCGGGAACGTCATCGCCTGGTCCAGCGCCGGTAGCGCGGGCTTCAAGGGCTCCCGCAAGAGCACCCCTTTCGCCGCCCAGCTGGCGGCCGAGCAGGCCGCGAAGAAAGCCATGGAGCAGGGGGTCCGGAACATTGAAGTCTACGTGAAAGGGCCTGGGGCGGGACGGGAAGCAGCTCTCCGTTCGCTGCAGGCCGCCGGTTTCAAGGTGGACCTGATCCGTGACGTGACCCCGATTCCCCACAATGGCTGCCGCCCCCCGAAGAGGCGGCGGGTGTGAGACCCGGCAAAGGGAGAGAGGAGGTTTGGTTTGGCCAGGTATATTGAATCAGCTTGCCGGCTCTGCCGGCGGGAGAACCTGAAACTCTACCTGAAGGGGGAAAGGTGCTATTCGGATAAGTGTGCCTTCGAGCGGCGCAGCTATCCGCCCGGGCAGCATGGACAGGGAAGGGTGAAGTTTTCCAACTACGGGGTTCAGCTGCGGGAGAAGCAGAAGGTCAAACGAATGTACGGCCTGGTGGAGAAGCAGTTCCGGAACTTCTTCGTCAAAGCCGACAGGATGAAGGGCATCACCGGCATCAACCTTCTTCTGCTCCTGGAAAGGCGGCTGGACAACCTGGTCTACCGGCTGGGGTTTGCCAACTCGCGGAGCGAGGCCCGGCAGATGGTCCGCCACAGCCATTTCCTGGTACAGGGCAAGAAGGTGAACATTCCCTCCTACCTGGTCAAGGTGGGGCAGGTGATCGAGTTGCGGGAAAAAAGCCGGAAGATCGCCAAAATCGGCGAATCCCTGGAAGGGGTGGCCCGCCGGGGGATCCCTTCCTGGCTGGAGCTGGAGAAAGAACAGTTTCGGGGCCGTCTGGTATCCCTTCCCTCGCGGGAAGACCTGACCATGCCCATCAAAGAGCAGCTGATCGTCGAGCTCTATTCCAAATAACCCCTTCGATGAGCCCGCCTCGAGCGGGATCGAGGAGATTTCCTATGTATCGAAACTGGGAAACCTTGATCAAACCAAAAACCATGGAGATCGAGGAGGAAACGTTAAGTCCCACCTACGGCCGCTTCCACGTGGAGCCTCTGGAGCGCGGATTCGGGATCACCATCGGCAACTCCCTGCGCCGCATCCTTCTGTCTTCCCTCCAGGGGGCGGCGATCACCGCCGTACGGATGAAAGGGGTTCTCCATGAGTTTTCCACGATTCACGGCGTTCGCGAGGACGTGACCGACATCATCCTGAACATCAAAGAGCTGCTGGTGAAACTCCATTCCGAGGGTCCGGAAACCATGCACCTGAAGGCCGGCAAGCCGGGGCTGGTGCGGGCGCGGGATATTCAGACCGGCCCTAATGTGGAGATTTTGAACCCCGATCATGTCATCGCCACCCTTTCGGAAGACGGGGAATTGGGCATGGAGCTGGTGGTTAAAAGAGGTCGGGGTTACATCCCGGCGGAGCGCAACCGGGAAGAAGGACAACCCATAGGGACCATCCCCATCGATTCCCTCTTTTCCCCCATCCGGAAGGTCAACTACACGGTCACCCACTCCCGGGTCGGGCAGATCACCGATTACGACCGACTCACCATGGAAATCTGGACCAACGGGAACGTGGCCCCGGCGGATGCGCTCGGCTATGCGGCCAAGATCCTGAAAGAACAGCTCAGCGTCTTCATCACCTTCGACGAGGAGGGGATGATCCCCAAGACCCCCGAAGTCCCGGAGTCGGCCAAAATCAACGAGAACCTTTTCAAGGGCGTGGATGAGCTGGAACTCTCGGTGCGCTCGGCCAACTGCCTGAAGAACGCCGACATCCGCTACATCGGCGACCTGGTGCAGAAAAGCGAGACGGAGATGCTGAAAACCAAGAACTTCGGGAGAAAGTCCCTGAACGAGATCAAGGAGATCCTCTCGGAAATGGGGCTTTCCCTGGGAATGAAGCTGGATAACTGGCCTCCCCCCGAACTGGTACAGAAGAATAAAGAGGAAGCTTAGTGCTTCGATGCTCACTCGGCCCTTCGGTAAGCCCAGGGCGGTGAGCCTGTCGGATCGCACGAAGTCCAGAGTAAATAAATTGGTTACCGAATTTATGGGTCGAAGGACTTAGGGAAGGATCGGCAACATGCGCCATCGAATTGCGGGTAGAAAATTAGGTCGGACCACCAGCCACCGTGTGGCCATGCTCCGTAACCTGGTCACTTCGCTGCTGGAGCACGAGAAGGTGAAGACGACGGACGCCAAAGCCAAGGAAGTCCGCCCCCTGGCGGAGAAGCTCATCGGCCTGGCCAAACGGGGCGACCTCCATGCCCGGCGGCAGGCGCTCTCCGTGGTTCGGAAGGCCGACGTGGTCAAGAAGCTTTTTGAAACCCTCTCTCCCCGGTACCAGTCCCGCACCGGGGGTTACCTCCGGATCGTGAAAGTGGGGTACCGGCCGGGGGATGGCGCTCCCGTTTCCCTGGTGGAATTGATCGGCGAAGGAAAGGAAGGGGCCAAGAAGGGGAAGAAGAAGCGGGAAAAGGTCAAACGCTCCCAGCGAACGAAGCTTCCCGAGGCACCGGCCAAGCCGTAAGGCCGGGCGAGGGATTTTCCGGGGGCGAGGCCGTTGGCCTTGCCCTTTTTTTTCGGGGAAGATGATCGAACTGAAGGAAGTGAGCTTTTCCTACCCTTCTTCGGCAGGCTCGCGACGGCCGGTTTTCCAAGAGCTGAACCTCCGGATCCCCCGGGGGCGATATGCCGCCATGATGGGACCCAACGGCTCGGGAAAGACTACCCTGGGAAAGCTGGTCAAGGGGCTTCTCTCGCCCTCCTCGGGGGAGGTTCGAATCGACGGCCGGCCTCTCCAAGCGGGAGAGGTCTCGCCCCGGGTGGGGTACATTTTTTCCAATCCCGAGAACCAGATCGTCTCTTCCATCGTGGAGGAGGATGTGGCTTTCGGGCTGGGAAATCGGGGCATGGCCCCGGGGCGCATGTCCGCCCGGGTGGAGGAGAGCCTGCGGATGGTGGGGATGGCCGAATACCGGACCCATTCTCCCCACCTCCTCTCCGGCGGCCAGCAGCAGAAGGTGGTCATCGCCGGCATCCTGGCCATGGAATGCGAGGTCCTGGTCCTGGATGAACCTACTTCCATGGTGGACCTCCGGGACCGGCGGGAGATCCTGGACCTCTTTCAAAGGCTGCACGAGGATCAGGGCATAACCCTTCTCCATATCACCCATTCCTTCGAAGAAGCGCTCCAAGCCAAGGATTTTATTTACCTTGAGAACGGCCGGGTCTCTTTTCTCGGCCCACCGGAGGGGTTTTTAGCTTCAGCCCCTTTTGCCGGGGGTTCCAACCTTCAAATTCCCCCGCTGTACCAGCTCATCCAGGGATTGCGGAAACGCGGACATGTGATTCCTCCGGAAGTCCGCTCTTACGCAGAATTGAAGACCTTTCTGCTTGAAAGGGGAAAGGCCCCGCGTTCGTAGCTCCCCGTCCTCCCGTATTTCACTCGTCAAATCCGTTCGTAAATCAAGCCTCTTAACCCAGCACTTTCTTTCTTGACACTGGCAGATTCAAAAACCTATAATTTTTCAACGAAATCCGCTCACGGGGAAAACCCGGCCGGCGAAAAGGAGGCTATTATGCCGGAACAGAAGGTCGGCGAAGTTATCAAGTTTTTCTCCAAGCCCAGCGTGGCGGCCGTCAAAGTGACGGACGGTGTGCTGAACGTGGGCGACCGGATCAAATTTAAAGGTCATACGACCGATTTTGAGGACCAGATCCAGTCCATGGAGGTGGACAACAAGCCCGTGGAGATGGCCGGACCCGGGGCGCTCATCGGGATCAAGGTGAAAGACCGGGTGCGGGAGAAGGACCTGGTTTACAAGGTCACCGACTGAGGGAAGAACCATTTCTCAGCCCGTCATTCAAGTTGAAGGTCTGACCCATATCTACCACCCGGGAACCTCCCTGGAGAGGACTGCACTGAGGGAGGCTTCCCTGGAAGTGTTCCCCGGGGAATGCGTGGGGATCGTGGGCGAGACGGGGTCGGGAAAGACCACCCTGGTCCAGCATTTCAACGGTCTGCTCAAACCTTCCGCGGGAAAAGTTCGTGTCCTGGGGGAGGATCTCAGCCAACCGGGAATTCCCTGGGCCGAATTGCGCCGGCGCGTGGGCCTGGTCTTCCAGTACCCGGAACACCAGCTCTTCGAAGAAACCGTATTCGAAGACATCGCCTTCGTCCTGCGCCGGCAAAAATCCATTCCTCCCGAAGAGGTTGAGCGGCGGGTAAGATCCGCCTCGTTCCTGGTCGGTCTCGATATGGAAGAATTCGGCAACCGTTCCCCTTTCGAACTTAGCGGGGGGGAGAAGCGCCGGGTCGCCCTGGCCGGAATCCTGGTCCAGGACCCGGCCATCCTCATCCTGGATGAACCCACCGCCGGGCTGGACGGGGCCGGGAGAAGGGAAATCCTGGAGGAGATCGGCGCCCTGCGCAGGGCGGGCAAGACGGTCATCCTCGTCTCCCATGCCGTCGAGGAGATCGTGGACCTGGTGGACCGGCTGGTGGTGATGGAGGCCGGCAAGGTCCTGATCTCTAGCACGCCAGCCGAAGTGTTTTCCTTTCTTCTGCGGAAGAATCAGCTGGTTTTCCTGGTGCCCCCCATTTTTCGGCTATTCTACGAACTCCGCGGCGAGGGCTGGGTTCTTCCGGAGGGAACGCTTCAGGTTGGAGAGGCGGTCCTGGCGATTGAGCAGCATCTGAACCGCCCCCCTCTTCCCACTACCACGGAAAACTGATCATTTCCGGTATCTCCGGTTTAAGCCATGGGTTTTGGTGACCATGGCTTTTTCGTTGCTTGAGAAATAAAACAAGTCTCTGCGCCCTCCGAGGGAAAAGAAAAAATGAACCGCAGAGTACGCAGAGATCGCAGAGCTTTTTCTGGGTAAAGACAAAAAACACAAATCCTTGTATGAACATAGACTAATATAGACTCCTCTTTGCCTTTCCATCCTCCGGCATTGAAGACCAGAGGATGAACGGAGAGCAGGCAGAGAGCGCAGAGATCATACCTGGAAAGCCCCTTAGCCGGTTTGATCTTCCGGGAAGGCTGGGGAAAAAGGCCGTTCTTCGCCCTGCATCCTGGCGCTGAGCATTTGGCCATTTCTTCCTCTGCGTTCTCCGCGACCTCTGCGGTTAAGTTCTTTTTTTTTCAAGGCCGGGGCCCGGGAAAAGCAAAATAGGATTGATAAGCTGCTTAACATGTGGTAATTTTTCTACTTTAAGGAAGAAAAAGGCGGGGGAGCAAGAAAGGATCTTGGGACGCCCATAGTCATGCGGGAATACGAGCCTCAGTGGACAAAATGCGATGCCTGCAATCAGATGCTCTACCGGAGAGAGGTGGAGCGCAATCTGATGGTCTGCCCCAAGTGCAACTACCACTTTCGAATTTCCGCCACCCGCCGCCTCGGCCTGGTGGTGGATGAAGGAAGTTTCGTGGAGCACGATGCCGGCATGGAGCCCCTGGACCCTCTGCACTTCAGGGATCGGGTGAAATACCCGGAAAGGATCAAGGAAAGCCAGGAGACTACCCGCAGGACGGAGGCGATGCTGGGAGGAAAGGGTATAATTCTGGGCCAACCGGCCATGGTAGGGGTCATGGATTTTGAATTCATGGGGGGATCCATGGGGTCGGTGGTGGGTGAAAAAGTGGCCCGGCTGGCCGAACGGGCGGAGGAGGAGGGGTGCGGCCTGGTCATCTTCTGCTCCTCGGGGGGAGCCCGCATGCAGGAAGGAATCTTTTCGCTCATGCAGATGGCCAAAACGAGCGCGGCCCTGGCCCGCCTGAAAAAGAAGGGCTTTCCCTATATCTCGGTCCTCACCGATCCTACCACCGGGGGGGTCTCGGCGAGTTTTGCCATGCTGGGCGACGTGATCCTCGCCGAGCCCAAGGCGGTCATCGGGTTCGCCGGGCAGCGGGTCATTGAACAGACGATCAAGCAGAAATTGCCCGAGGGCTTTCAGCGTTCCGAGTACCTCCTGGAGCGCGGGATGATCGACATCATCGTGGAACGCCGGGAGATGAAAAAAATCCTGGGCCAGCTCCTGGCCATGCTTGCGAAGCGGATGAGACCGGAGGGACGGGTGTAGAAGGTGCGAAGAGAATCCGAGGATAGGAGACATTACCAGAGAACCCTGGGTTACCTCTTCGGTCTTCAGAGATTCGGCATCAAATTGGGGCTGGCCAATATAACCCTCCTGCTCCGGCATTTGGAAAATCCCCACGCCGGATTGCGGGCGGTGCACATCGCCGGCTCGAACGGGAAAGGCTCCACGGCCGCCTTCTTAACCGCCATCCTCCGGCAGGCCGGCTACCGGGTCGGCCTCTACACCTCCCCCCACCTGATCGATTTTACGGAAAGAATTCAGGTCAACGGAGTTCCCATCCCCGAGGATCGGGTCGTCCGGCTGACCGATCGGATCCACGGAGTGGTGGGGGACATGGAAAAGAGCGGTGAGCTCTGGCCCGATTCTTCCGTTCCTTCGCTTCCCGCTGATTTCGACCCCCAAAAAGCGACCCTTACTTTCTTCGAATTTACCACCGCCATGGCCTTTGTCCATTTTCGGGAGGAAGGGGTAGATCTGGCCGTCCTGGAAACCGGAATGGGGGGAAGGCTGGACGCCACCAACGTGATCGATCCCCTTCTGACCCTCATCAGCCCCATTTCCATGGAGCACCAGCAGTACCTGGGGAAAACCATCCTCCAGATCGCCGGAGAGAAAGCGGGGATTATAAAACCCGGACGCCCGCTTCTCACCACCGCCCGGCAGAAGCGGGTAGTGACTCTGCTTCAGGAAAAATGCCGGGAGTTCCAGGCCCCCTTTTATGTCCATGGAAAGGATTTTCGAGGCAGAAGAACAGGACCCCGGATGATGAATTTTCGGGGGCGCCATCACCGCTGGAAGGATCTCCATCTGGGGCTGGCGGGCAGCCATCAGGTGCTGAATGCCTCTCTTTCCCTGGCCGCCGCGGAAATGCTCATGGAGAAGGGATTTTCCCTGAAAGAAGAGCATCTGCGAAACGGCCTGGCGGAGACGAAATGGCCGGGCCGCCTGGAGAGGGTCGGCGATTCTCCCCCGATTCTCCTGGACGGGGCCCATAACCCGGGGGCCACCCGGATTTTGAAGAGGGCGCTTAAGGAGGAATTTCCCCATCGGCGGCTGATTCTGGTCCTGGGAATCATGGGCGACAAGGAGATTGGGAAAATGATGTCTACCTTGGTCCCGCTGGCCGATCTGCTCATCCTGACCCGTCCGGATATGGAGCGGGCGGCATCCCTGGAACTCCTTCGAAAGCATTCTTCTCCCTGGAAAAAGCCGACTTTAGAATTCGCCCACGTGGGGGGCGCTGTGGAAAAAGCGAGGGGCGAGGCGGGAAGGGAAGACCTGGTGGTGATCACGGGTTCTCTCTACACCGTTGGAGAGGCCCGGGCTTATTTAATCCGCGAAGGACTGGTGGATCATTAAATGAGCACGGACTGGCCATTTTTCCCCTGCCTTCCGGGGGTGAATTTTTGGTTTTTTTCTTTTCCGCTCTGCGCTATGCTCTATCCGCGCAGTTATTTTGTCTGTGTTTCCCTGTGTTCATCTGTGTCTTGAGAAAAAATTCTTGGGTTGCGGTTTTGCCGCGCCAGGTTTGTCAGTGTCCCATCAGGTTTTTTGATTCGTCGGGAGGAGGCTCAGGATCGAAAGGGAAGAAGGTTTGATTTTCCAACCGGGGATGGGAATGAATCGGGGCAAAGGATGGATCCTCGTTTCCTCTGTCCTGGCCTTCCTTTTTCTGGCTCTCCTTTCTGACGGACACTCCCAAGTTTCCCCCCTGATGAAGTATGAATCTTCCCGGGAGCCCTGGAGGGTGAGGGCGGATTCAATTTCTTTCGACCATGAGACCCAGACCTATGTTGCTGAGGGACGGGTGGAAATTTCGCAGGGAAGCCGGAAGCTCACCGCCGACCGGGTGGTACTGAATACAGCGACCCAAGAGGCGGAGGCCACGGGAAAGGTGACCCTGGTTCAGGGCGAGGATTCCATCCGGGGGGAGAAGATGATGATCGACCTGGATACCAACCTGGGCATCATCATCCAGGGGACTCTGTTTCTGAAAAAACAGCACTACTACCTCCGCGGAGAGGAAATCGAGCGGGTCGGCGAGGATACCTATCGGGTGAAAGGGGGAAGCTTCACCACCTGCGACGGGGACTGGCCGGCCTGGCGGTTTACGGGGGGCGAAGCCCTGATCACCCTGGAAGAGTATGCCGATGTCTGGGGGGCCACCTTCCAGGTGAAGAATGTTCCCATCTTGTATTCTCCCTACCTGTTAATTCCGGTGAAGACCCAGCGCCAGTCCGGCTTTCTCTTCCCCGGGATCGGGTATTCCAACACTGCCGGGGCCCGGGTGAACCTGGCCTATTTCTGGGCCATAGCCCGGAACATGGACGCCACTTTTTACCTGGACCTCACCACCCAGAAAGGAATCGGGGAAGGGGCGGAGTACCGGTATATCCGCAAGAATGAAAGTCACGGCAGTCTCTACGGGTATCATTTCCGAGAAAGTAAGGAATACCGGAAAAAATACAGCGACAAACTGGATCGCAAACCGGACCGTTGGGAGGCCCATTTGCAGCATGAGGAGTATTTCGACCCCAGCTTTTTCGCCAAAGCCCGCCTGAAAGCCTTCAGCGACCGCCAGTACTTTGCCGACTACGGATCGACCTACGTGGATAGATATGCCGAGCAGGTGTATTCTCTCCTCTCCCTCACCAAGAACTGGGAAAGGTACAGCTTTTTCGGGGAGGCCCGCCATACCGTCGATCTGCGGCAGGAAGACAAGGCCACCCTGCAGTACTACCCGCTTACGAAGCTCGTGGGAATTCGGCAGCCCCTTTTTTCCTCCCCTCTCTTTTTCAATTTTGAAACCAGCTACGGGTATTTCTTCCGGGAAAGGGGGGCCACTGGGAACCGGGTGGACCTGTATCCCCGGCTCTCCCTGCCCTTGAAATGGGGGGGACTGGAGTTCAATACCGAACTGGGCGGAAGGGAGACCTGGTACGCGGGGGTCAGTGAGGGCGACGGATCCCGCAGCCGGCAGCTGTGGGATTTTCAAACCGGTGTAGGGTCAGACCTGTACCGCGTCTACGACACGGGATGGGAGAGAATTCCCAAGATCAAGCACGTGATCCGGCCGGAAATTTCCTACCTGTACATTCCGGATGTGGATCAGACCGACATCCCCTATTATGACCGGGCGGTGCCCAAGACAAACGCCGTTTTCTACGGGGTTGCGAACCGGATCATCGGGAAGGTCGTGGATAAGTCCCAGACCCGTTACCACGAGTACCTCTATTTCAAGGTCGGGCAAACGTACGATATCAACGAGCTCACCCGGGACCTAGGCCCGTCCAGCGAGCCCCGGAGGCCCTTCGGGCTCATCGCCAGCGAATTCCGGTTCAACGGATTGCAGTACATTCAGTTCGAGAACATCGCCAATTACGACATCAACCAAAATCATTTTCAGACCAGCTACACCACCCTCGGCCTGTCCGACGGCCGGGGCGACAGCTTTTCGCTGATGCATTCATGGAAGAAGGGAATCGAGGAACAGATCGGCGCGTCTCTCCAGGTCCGGGTTTTTCCTTTTCTGTACCTTTCCTTCGGGGAGCGGTACGATATGTTTACCCATCAACCGATAGGCACCACGTACGGCTTGACCTTCCGGCATCAGTGCTGGAGCCTGGATGTTAATTACTCGGAAATTCCCGCCTATTCCGGAGCTCCGGCGGAGAAGAAAATTTGGTTTATGTTAACCCTCACCGGCGTGACTCAGGTGGGGAAGAGATAAAAGAAATGGGTGCAGGGGGTAGGGTGTAGGGCGTGAAGAAGAAGATCGACCGCGGGTTTGCCCGAAAATTGAGAGGGGAAATCGAGACCTGGGAAGAGGAAGGACTGGTTTCCCCCATCCAGAAAGACCAGATTTTGGCCTATTACCGGATGAAGGCGCGTTTGGGGGGTCCGGCGGGAACGGGAAGACTGATTACCGCGCTTTCCGTCCTGGGATCGGTGCTGGCCGGAGTGGGGGTCATTCTTTTTGTGGCCGCAAACTGGTCGGCCATCCCCGCTGGGGGGAAGCTGGTGATTATCTTTTTCCCCATGGCGGCCAGCTATGGCCTGGGCTACCTTCTCCGTTATGAAAGAGGGGATTTCCCCCGGGTCGGGGCCGGCCTGATTCTCCTGGGGGCGCTCATCTTTGGCGCAGGAATCTTCCTGATCGCCCAGATTTATCATCTCCCCGTGGATTTTGCCAACGGTCCGCTCGTTTGGGGCCTGGGGGTCTTTCCCCTAGCCTACCTTCTTCGCTTCAGGACTCTTCTCTCCTTGAGCCTGATCGTTCTTTTGATCTGGCTCGGAATGGAAACCCATTCCTGGCTGTCCCCTGAAGCCTTAGAACCTTCCGCTCCGGTCCCGGGCGAGTCAAAATTTGTATCCCTTTATTTCATCGCCGGTTTGGCCCTCTGGGGCCTGGGGCTCATGCACCGGGGGCATGCATCGTTCCAGAAAATTTCCGGCCCTTACTTCGTTTTGGGAATGTTGTGCACCTTTGGGACCGGCTTCCTTTTCACCTTCGATCTCTATGGGGGGCGTTTCGGCGCCCCCGTGCTCTGGCCGTTTTACCTGGCCCTTTCCGGGTTGTTCCTCCTTTCCCTCTTCGGTCTTGCGTTGTCTTACGATAAACCGGCGGCATGGATCTGGGAGGTGGTATTTCTGCTCGTCCTTCTGGGACTGGCGCTCTACATGAGTTTTCTCTTCGACGGTCTGCCGGGGATGAGACACCGGGATTACGTCCTCGCGGCGAACCTCATCTTCGTCCTGGCCGTGCTCATCGTCCTTTTCCTGGGATATGTGCGGGAGTTTCCGCTTTACGTGAATATCGCCCTCTTGTTTTTCGTAGTGGATCTGGTCGTCCGCTACTTCGATTTTTTCTGGGAGCTCCTTCCCCGTTCCCTCTTTTTCATCATCGGCGGCTTCCTCCTCCTGACCGGAGGGGTTCTGCTGGAGAGGAAACGCCGGAAAAT
>Ga0111180_1094_pt1 | contig 29405 bp, 35 predicted proteins | sample DeeMarSWOR324_28_FD_80237 | JGI IMG/M metagenome (GOLD analysis project Ga0111180, IMG submission 80237) | Deltaproteobacteria bacterium SM23_61
GAGGTCGGAAGATCTGATCAATATCGGGGCCTATGTGGCGGGAACCAACCCGAATATCGATTATGCCATCAAGAAAATCCCGGAAATCAATTCCTTCCTCCGTCAGGCCGTGGCCGAGAGGGTCTCCCATGCCGATTCTTTCAACCAGATGAAGGCCCTTTTTGAATAAATCATGCGCTTCCATTTTCCTCTGCAGCCGCTTCTAAATTGGAAACGAAGCCTGGAAGAGCACTCCCAGATGAAGCTGGCCGAGATGGCCGCCCGCCTGCGAGCCCAAGAGGAAGAGATCGAAAGACTGACCCTGAAAAGACTGCGGTATGAACAGAAATTGAAAGAAAAATTCCAGGAGGGCATTCAGGCGAAGGAATACACCCTTTACCGGCAGTTCGGGGAAGACAGCCGCAGGGAGCTCTTTTCCCAGGAGGAAAGGAGGAGAAAAATCATCCGAGAGATGGAAGGGGAAAGAGAAACTCTGGTGTCCCTGACCAAGGAGAAAAAGATCTTGGAGAAATTGAAGGAAAAGCAATTTCGAAAATTCAAGTACGAAGCGGAGAAAGCGGACCAAAAAACGGTAGACGAAATCACCATTCTTAAACGTCAGCCAAGCATGAAACGATAGAGGAAGAAATTTCTTACTTCCCCCTCGGGGGGGGAAGGTAATTTTTGCCGGTCCCCGATTCAAGATTCTTTCTGCCCTTCCCACCTTATTTCTAACCCTGCGGAAACAATAGTTAAAATTTTGGAAAAGGCAGGGATTGGAGTTGGCATTTCCATTGCTTTATGAGGGTCCGGAACTATGGAAACTCTCTTGCTTCCATCCGTTAATCATCCATTGGCCCCGGCTGCGGAGACGGTCCAGGCTCCCGGAGATCCTCCGGTACAGGGGGAGTTCCTACAAGTTCTGGCCGGGCGGTTGGGGGAAAGAACGGATGGGCATGGGGCGCCCGAAGATCAGGCGGCGCAGAAGCCCGATTCCACCCTGGTGGCCGCTCTCCTCGCGGCTTTCGCGGAGTGTGGCCCCACCGGACTCACCCCGGAAACGGGAACGGCCTCAGAACTGGGGCCCTTGGTCCCGGATAGGGAACCTTCTTCCATCCCCAATCCTCTGCCCGGGGGTTCTGCTCCTTTATTAGAGGGTCAGGCGGGGGGGGTAAGAAATCCGCAAATCCATGGAGAAAGGCCCGCCACCCTTCCCTCCCCAGGCCCCTCTACCTCTGACCTTCTTTTGCCGGGAGAAGAGCAGGGAGGGAAACTGGGAAGGATGGATCCTGCGCAGAACTTCATCCCGGAGGTCAAGGTCCAGGGGGAGAAGGGATATGTGGTTCCTGAATCCATACCGGGAAAGGCCGCTTCCGGTACTTTTTTAGCCCCCGACGTTCGGGCGAAGTCCAAGATCGCCGTAGAGATGAATCAGGAGGGGGTCGAACCGTTCGATCCCCCGACCCAGACGAAAAATGCCCCGGGCTTTCCCAAAGTCCAGGACCCGCTGAGCGGGAAAGGGCTTCCCGGAAAAGAAAATGGAGAGCAGACTCCAACCGCCGGAGCCCCGGCCGGGGCCAAATCCCCGGTGAGGGAAGAGGCTCAGATCCTGCAAACTACGTCCAAGGACCCGGCTTCTTCGCCCATGGCAAGGGAATTCGCAACCGCCCCCCGGGAGGAGAATGATGGCTTTTCATTTCCGGGTATTCGGCAAGGCCAGGTTCCCCCATCGGGAAAGGAAACCCAGACTCTCTTGGGTTTGTATAAGAATTTCGCCGAATCAACTTCCGGTTCCTTGGAGCGTGCGGATCATCTGGGCGGGGGGAGAGAAACCCCGGCCGCGATGAGAGGGGAGTCTCCAGAGATATCCCAGCAGGTTGGCGAAAGAGTCCTCTGGCTGATCCGCAACCAGGGGGAGAGAATCAGGATCTCCCTGGATCCCCCCGAACTAGGACACCTCTTCCTGGAGATCCACCGGACCAAGGAAAATATCCACACGACCCTCTACACGGACAACCCCATGACCAAGGTGACCCTGGAAGCCGGCCAGCGGGAGATCCAAAGGATCATCGAGAGCGAAGGTTTCAAGATGGAGAGGTTTGACGTCCTGGTACAGGAGGATTTGAGCCGTTTTCAGGAGCGTAGAGACGGCCCATTTCATTCGGATCTTGGGAGTTCCTTTTTTTCCGGAAATACGGAAGCTCCTGTTTCCAGCGAGTCGGATTCCCTTACCCCCGTCCCCCGCCGGGGGCATTCGGGGAGCCAGTATTTGGATTTATTTGTTTAAGCCTTAAAGGAGGTGGAATCATGAGTGTTGCATCGGTCGTATCGACTTCAACCTCGAGTTCCCAGGATACGGCAACAACCAAGAAAAACACCCTGACCCAGGAGGATTTTTTAAAGCTTTTCACCACCCAGATGAAGTACCAAAACCCCCTGGAACCCCTGGATAACTTCCAGATGGCCACCCAGCTCGCCCAGTTCAACACCGTGGACTCCCTGGCCCGGATGAATGAGATCCTGAACCAGCTGGTGGCCAGTCAGAATTCGATCAGCCATTTGCAGGCCGCCGGCCTGATCGGGAAGAAAGTGGAAGCCCAGGGAAACAGCCTGGCCATCCAGCAGGGAACGGTGGGCGAGGGAGTCTACCAGCTGGCCCGCCCGGCCAACGTGGTCATTCAGATCTTGAATTCCCAGGGGGGCGTGGTCCGGCAGATCGAAGCCGGCTCCCGCGACACCTCCCGCCAGACCATCGGCTGGGACGGAAAGAACCAGGCCGGGGCCGCCCTTCCGGATGGAGTCTACACCTTCCGGGTGATGGCCATGGATTCCCAGGGCCAGTCGGTTCCGGTGACCACCTACCGGATCGGCACGGTGGAGGGAGTCTCCCTGGAAAACGGTGCGATCACTCTCCAGGTGAATGGAAACAAGGTGGCCTTTAGCGATATTCTATCCATCCTGAATTAAGGAAAAGAAAGGAGTATACCATGTCCCTCGGTTCTTCGTTCTATGCGGCCTTGTCGGGGATGAGCACCAACGGCATGGCCATGCAGGTCATTTCCGACAACATCGCCAACGCCAACACCGTCGGTTTTAAGAGCACTTCAACCCAGTTTGAAGATATCCTGGGAATGTCCCTGGAAGGCATCGCCGGGTTCACCCATTTAGGCGTCGGGGCCAATGTTTCGGCCATGCCCTGCGCTTTCACCCAGGGGACCCTGATGACCACGACGGTGGGCACCGATGTGGCGATAAACGGCAAAGGCTTCTTCATCGTCGAGGATCCCGTCAACAACGAGCAGTTTTACAGCCGGGCGGGAAACTTTCACGTGGACGAGGATGGCTACTTGGTGAACGTGAACGACCTCCGGGTGCAGGGGTACCTCTATGACAGCACCGGAACGAACCTCATCGAAGTCCTGGACGATATCGTCATCAATCAAACCACCATGGTCCCCCCGAGCATAACCGGGGAAATCGATATGGTGTTGAACCTGGACTCGGCGGAAGATGCCCTTGTATTTGACCTCAACGACCCGGGGGCGACTTCCAACTATTCCACCGCCCTGACGATTTACGACACCCTGGGCCAGTCCCACACCATCACGGTCTATTTCACCAAAACCGGTATCCAGGCCTGGGAATGGAACGCCACCATCGACGGGTCCGACGTGAGCGGAGGGACACCGGGGACGGCCGAGCTCTTCGGCACGGGAGCCCTTGCATTCGACGACTATGGGGTTCTCCAAACCGCCATGCCGGTGAACTTCTACACGGGAGCCATCACCTTTGCCAACGGCATCGATGCAACGGCTATTGACGTCGATTACTCGTCCACGACCCAGTATGGGTCCCCTTCGGTCATTCAGATCCTCACCCAGGATGGATATGCCGCCGGGAACCTCTCCGGAATCAGCATCGTAACGAATGGGAATATCGTTGGCCACTTCACCAACGGAGAAGTGAAGAACCTCGCCCGCCTGGCCTTGGCCGAGTTTCCCAGCTATATGGGGCTGGAAAGGGCGGGCTCCATGCTCTTCAAGCAAACCACCGATTCCGGGATCCCCCTGATCGGCAAGCCCGGCGAGGCGGGCATGGGGGAAGTCTCCGCCGGCATGCTGGAGGAATCCAACGTGGACCTGGCGACGGAGTTCATCCGGATGATCGTAACCCAGAGGGCCTACCAGGCCAACTCCAAGGTTATCAGCACTACCGACGAGATGCTGGCCCAACTCATGACCATCAAGTAAATTTGCTCCGAATCTGTTCTTCCCATAAAGCGACCGGGGCTTTTTCCGGAGCCCCGGCCGCTTCTCCCCCCAAAGGTTTAATAATAAACGGATCATCTCCAAATTCGTTCAAAGGCAAAGAGCTGGTCTTTTCAGAATTTTCTGTGATTTCATGAGCCGGGAAGAAAAGTCATCTTGCTTGCAATCATGAGGCGCCTATCTCTCCTAACCGGTGGCGGGGAGTCGGTTCTTTCTTCGAGGCTCACGTATCCCGCCCCCGCTGCGCTTTGCGGATGACCAAGGGGGGGTTCATTGGAAGTCGATATCCCGCCGATGCTTGCTGCGTCCCGCTCGGAGCGGGGCCTTTCCTTCCGGGCCCTTGGCAGGCTTTCATGAAAAATTCGGTCAACGAATTTGGAGATGAACCGAATAGATTAATTTGAGCCTATTTCGAGAGAATTCATACCTCTTTCTTCCGGTTGTCGTATCCCCCGAATAATAGGCATAAAATTGCCCGTGGAGCCGAGGGTCGGACAGATGCCCCCGCCCTGGCGGGGCAAAATCCGGCGGGGGGAGGTCTTCTTCCGCCGCATCTTCGGGGTTCCGCAAAAGAACGCGGTCAGCCGGCTCCGCCTTCGTAAGATCCGTAGGGGCGATTCATGAATCGCCCCTACATTGGCAACATACGTCGTAAGAACTCCGTTGGCTGGGGAGGAACCAACGCCTTTTTTGTCCCGCCAAGGCGGGAAGCGGTCTGACACTCGGCTCCTGGCACCAGGGTTCCACTTTGTTAGCTTATTTCCGGGCGGGGAGATTAGGTCCCGTACAATTTTATCCGTCAATTAATTGACCTAACAATCATAAATTGACATAAATTGCATAAGAAAACAGAACCCTCTTTATTTTAAAAATATTAATAAAATCAAATTGTTTAAAAAAAGTTTACCCCTTAACTACTTGGCATGGCCATTGCAAAAAGATAAATACGTTCAAAACCGGCGGGTGATAACGAGGAGGAATCCATTCCCATTATGGACAAGAAAGACGCCCAGGCCCCGGAGAATCCAAAAAAATCATCGAAATCATTTAAGATTATACTAATCTGGGGAGCAGGTTTGCTGATACTGCTGTTCCTTGGCGGCGGACTTGTTTCCTTCGTTTTCTCTTCTTTTTCATCCGGGGACTCACCCTTCATGGAAAAGGTGAAAGGGATGGTTTCCGAATGGATGAAACCGGGGAGGGCCAACTCAGTTGCCTTCTACAAGATGGAACCTTTCCTGGTCAACCTGGCGGACCCCGGCCGGCTCCGTTACCTGAAAGTCACGCTCCACGTGGAAACCAATCAGAAGGGGGAGGAGTTCCAAAAGAGACTTCCCCAGTCCAGGGATTCTGTATTGACCATTCTGTCCAGCAAGAATTCCCGGGACATTATGACCTCGGAGGGGAAGAATGCCCTTCGGGAGGAGATCAAAGAGAAGATGAACAAGATCCTCACGGAGACCAAAGTCCGAAACATTTACTTCACGGAGTTTGTGATCCAGTAACCCGGCTATGGAAAAGATCCTCTCCCAAGAAGAGATCGACGCCCTTCTCAAGGGAATCGAAGACGGGAAAGTGGAAACCACCCCGGACTCCCCCCCGGGAGGGCCGGAGGCGGTCGCCTATGACTTTGCCAACCAGGACCGCACCATCCGCGGACGCATGCCCACCCTGGAGGGGGTCAACGAATTCTTCGCCCGTTCCCTGCGCAACCCGCTCACCCTGATCCTGCGCAAGAGCCTGGAGATCACCCCGCATAAGCCGGTCTTGATGAAGTACGGGGAATTCACCCGGACCCTCCCCCAGCCCTGCAGCATTCACTTGTTCAGGATCACCCCCCTGCGGGGCACCGGCCTCCTGGTCGTCGATCCCAAGCTAGTTTTTTCCTTTGTGGATATTTTCCTGGGAGGAACGGGGCGGATGAACTTCCGGATTGAGGGGCGTGATTTCACCTCCATCGAATCCAAGCTGATGATGAAGGTGGTCAACATCATCTTCTCCGAGCTGGAGAAAGTCTGGAGTTCGGTTCATCCCCTCTCTTTCCAGTACCTGCGGAGTGAGGTCAACTCTCAGTTCGCCTCCATCGTTGCCCCCACCGACCTGGTCCTCGCCAACCCCTTCGATGTGGAGCTGGAACAGGTCAATGGGATGATCACCCTCTGTATTCCCTATTCTTCCCTGGAACCCATCAAGGCCAAACTCTACTCCGGATTCCAGACCGATCCCCTGGAATGCGATCAAAGCTGGGTTCGCAGAATCGCCCAGCAGTTGCATACCGCCGAGGTGGAACTGGTGATCGAGCTGGGAAAGACCTCGGTGAGCATGCAAAAACTCCTTCAGTTGAAAGAAGGGGATATTCTGACCCTGGGAAGGGATGTTTCCGAACCGTTGACCGCCAAGATTCGAGAGGTTCCCAAGTTCCTGGGCAAAGCGGGAATCTACGGGAGCAACAGGGCGTTTCAAATCGAGGCCAAAATCACCCCGGCCTAAATTCTAAGGAGCATTCGCCATGGAGCAGGAGGTAGGAAAGCTGAATCAGAAGGAGATGAATGCGGCGGCCACCAAACAGGTCCCTCCCCCCGGAGGGGGGGGCCAAAAAGAGGCGCCCAACCTGGATTTCGTTCTGGATATTCCCTTGGAAATTTCCGTGGAGCTCGGCCGCGCGAAGATGCTGATCAGCGACCTTCTCCAGCTGGGGCAGGGTTCGGTGATCGAACTCAACAAGCTGGCCGGGGAGCCGGTGGAGATTTTCATCAACCAGAAGCTCATCGCCCGGGGGGAAGTGGTGGTGGTCAATGAAAAGTTTGGGATCAAAATGACCGACATCCTCAGCCCCATGGAGAGGGTGAAGCAGCTGGGATTGTGAGGCCGGGAATGATCTGGGCGACGGTGAAGATGATTTTGGTGCTGGGAGGCATTCTGGTCCTCCTCTTCTACCTGGTGCGGTTGTTCAAGCGGTGGGAGGTGGGAGGCGGAATTTCCGGACCGGATGGCGGGATCCGGGTTCTCAGCAGCAAGCTGATTGCCCCCCAGAAGCATATCTCCCTGGTGGAGATCGCGGGGGAGATTTTGGCCCTGGGAGTGACTCCCCAGCAGATCACCTTTCTGACCAAAATCGAAAATCAGGAGATGGTGAAGAGAAGCCTGTCTACCCATGACATCAGGCCCCAGGCAAATCAGGAGATGGTGAAGAGAAGCCTGTCTACCCATGACATCAGGCCCCAGGCACCTGCCTGGGTGAAAGGGATTCCCCTTTTATGGAAGAGGGAGAAGGGAGCCGTCCTGGAGAGGGAGAATGAGAAATAAGCTCTTTTTCCCGATTCTTCCCTTGGGGCTGCTCGGTTTCCTCTTTCTCAGCGGTCCCCTGGCCGCCGCCCCCGCCCCGGGCTGGCCCATTCCCACGGTGAAGATCGGGCTGGGGGAAGCCAAGGACCCGGGGGAGGTTACGGTTCTCATCCAGATCCTCATTCTCCTCACGGTCCTCTCCCTGGCCCCGGCCATCCTGATCATGATGACCTCCTTCACTCGGCTGGTGGTGGTTTTTTCCTTTCTGCGCCATGCCCTGGGAACGAACCAGATGCCGCCCAACCAGCTTATGATCGGGCTGGCTCTGTTCCTGACCTTCTTCATCATGACTCCGGTCTATCAGACGATCCACCAGAAAGCCTGGGTCCCCTACCAGCAGAAAAAGATCACCCAGGCCCAGGCTCTGGATGAAGCCCTGAAGCCTGTCCGCAAGTTCATGTTCAAGCAGACCCGGGAAAAGGACCTGGCCCTCTTCGTGCAGATGACCAAGATGGCCCGGCCCAAGAATCAGGAGGACATTCCCACCACGGTCCTCCTTCCGGCGTTCATGGTCAGCGAGCTCAAAACCGCTTTCCAGATCGGCTGCATTCTCTACATTCCTTTCTTGATCGTGGACATGGTGGTTGCCAGCGTCCTTCTGTCCATGGGGATGATGATGCTTCCCCCGGTGATGATCTCCCTGCCCTTCAAAGTACTGATCTTCGTCCTGGTGGATGGATGGAACCTGCTGGTCGGCTCGCTGGTAAAAAGCTTCTACTAAAAGAGCAGGGAGCACGGAGCGTGGAGCAAGGAGCAAAAAACAGAGAGCAAAAAGCAGGGAGCTGTGAGCAAAAAGCATGGAGCGGGGAGTGGGGAGCTTGGAGAAAAAATAGACGGAGATGAGGGGTTTATGAATTCAGAGAACAGGACAAGAACCTTAAGATCCAAAAGGAAATGGTTTTCTTCCCTTGCCTCATACTCCAAGCTCCACGCTCCTTGCTCCATTGGGGGGTATTTGAAATGACACCGGACCTAGTGGGCCAGATTGCCCGGGAAGCCATTGAGGTCACCCTTTTTCTTTCCATCCCCATTCTGGGAGCGGGACTGGTGGTCGGCCTGATGGTCAGCCTTTTCCAGGCGGTGACCCAGATTCAAGAAGCCACCCTGATCTTCGTCCCCAAAATCATCGTGGTCTTCCTGATGCTCCTGGTTCTGTCCCCCTGGATGATGCGGAAGATGATGTTCTACACCGAACAGTTGATCGTGAATCTGCCCCAGTACGCGAGGTAGGAAACGGAACGATGCCCTCGACGGCGCTATGGAACTGGTCCCTTTTCCAATTTCAATCGTACCTCCTGGTCCTCATGAGGGTGGCCCCGGTTCTATTTTTCATGCCCGTCCTGAGCTCCACCAACATCCCCAACCTTTTGAAGATCGGGTTGACTCTGACCGTGGGTCTCATTTTCTTACCCTGGGTTCTTATCGACCCCGCGCGGCTTCCCAAGGACCCCTACTCCTTCGCCTTCTTCCTGATCCCCGAGCTCATGATCGGTTTCATCCTGGCCCTTTCGGTGAAGATGGTCCTGGCCGGAATTCAACTGGGCGGACAGCTGGCCGGATTCAAGATGGGGCTTTACCTGGCCAACGTGGTCGATCCCTCCTCGGAGGTCAACGCCCCGGTCGTCTCCCAGTTCCTGTATCTCCTGACCCTGGTTCTCTTCCTGGCCGTGGACGGGCATCACTGGTTCTTCCGGGCCGTGGGCCAGAGTTTTCTCCTCCTGGCTCCCGGAGAGATTCACCTGCAGCCGGCCATGTACCGGCATTTTCTTTACCTCATGGCGAACCTCTTCGTAATCGCAATCAAAATTTCGGCCCCGATCGTGGCGGTCCTCATTTTCACCCAGATTGCCCTGGGCATTCTGGCCAAGGCCGTCCCCCAGGTGAATATCCTGATGACCAGCTTTCCCATCACCATCATGCTGGGATTCCTTTTCCTGGGTCTTTCCCTTGAGCTCATCTTCCCCTACTGTGAGATGCTCTTCCAGGAGGTCGGGAAGGGGCTGGTTTCCACCCTTCTGCCCTTGATGCGGAGATAAGGATGGCGGACGACTCTTACGGCGAACGAACAGAAAAAGCGACCGGGAAACGACGGAGCGAGGCCCGCAAAAGAGGGCAAGTGGCCAAGAGCCGGGAAATTCCCTCCGTGGCGGTCCTCCTGGCGGGGCTGTCCGTTCTCTACCTTTTGAGCACCTACTTCCTGCGGCAGATCTCTTCGGTCATGGTGGGCAGTTTCCAGAAAATCGGCACCTGGGCCATGGATTTCGACCATACCCTGGCCTTTCGGGCCGAAATTTTCTGGTGGCTTTTCCAGACCCTGGCTCCCCTCCTGCTGGCCATTTCCGTCGCGGCCGTCTTGAGCAACTTTGTGCAGGTCGGGAGCCTCTTCTCCGCGGAAGCGATTCAACCCCAGTTCAAGCGAATCAGTCCGCTCACCGGAGTTTCCCGGCTCTTTTCCAAGAACTCCCTGGTGGAGCTGCTCAAGTCAGTGGGCAAAATCGTTATCATCGGCTGGGTGGCCTATTCCACGGTGCGGCAGGAGCTGGCCGGGATCAGCTCCCTGACCGATCAGGACGTGGCCAGCATCTTCCGTTTTGTGGGACTGGTTTCGGCGCGGATCTTCTTCAAGACCCTGCTGGTCATGATCGGCCTGGCCGCCCTGGACTACGCTTTCCAGCGGTGGAACTACGAGAAGAGCCTGCGGATGACCAAGCGGGAAGTCCTGGAGGAATACAAGCAGTCCGAGGGAGACCCCCTGATCAAGTCCCGCATCCGGTCCATTCAGCGGGAGATGGCCCGGAAAAGAATGATGGCCGAGGTTCCCAAGGCCGACGTGGTCATCACCAACCCCACCCACCTGGCCGTAGCGCTTCGCTACGAACGGAAGGAAATGACCGCCCCGAAGGTGGTGGCCAAGGGATCGGGGTGGATCGCGGAAAAGATCAAGGAGGTCGCCCAGGCCCACGGCGTTCCCATTCTGGAGAACAAACCGCTGGCCCAGGTGCTCTTCAAGACGGTGGAGCTGGGGCAGATGATTCCCTCCTCCATGTACCAGATGGTGGCCGAATTGCTGGCCCATGTTTATCGGATGAAAAACCGGAGGCTCTAGGCGTAAATGCCCCCCACGGCAGATAAAGTCATTTCTTCGCCCCTGTTGACTAAAGAAAGGTTCCGCTTCGACCGGAGCGAAGTGGCCATGGCGGTCGGGGTGGTGGCCATCCTGATGGTGATGGTGATCCCCCTTCCCCCCATGCTGCTGGACATCCTTCTTTCCTCGAGCTTCACCTTCTCGATCCTGGTGATGCTCACGTCCCTGTACATCACCCACCCCCTGGAATTTTCCACCTTCCCCTCGGTTCTCCTGCTGACCACGCTCTTCCGGCTGTCGCTGAACATCGCCTCCACCCGCCTTATCCTTCTCCATGGCAATGAAGGAACCGGGGCGGCCGGCGTGGTCATCAAGTCCTTCGGCCAGTTCGTGGTGGGGGGAAATTATGTGGTGGGGTTCATCATCTTCGCGATCCTGGTGATCATCAACTTCGTGGTCATCACCAAGGGCAGCGGCCGAATCGCCGAAGTGGCGGCCCGGTTCACCCTGGACGCCATGCCCGGCAAGCAGATGAGCATCGACGCCGACCTGAACGCCGGCATCATCGACGAACAGGAGGCCCGGAGGCGACGGGCGCAGATCTCCCGGGAGGCTGATTTCTACGGGGCCATGGACGGGGCCAGCAAGTTCGTCCGCGGGGAGGCCATAGCCAGCATCCTGATCATACTGGTGAATATCGGCGGAGGGTTCATCATCGGGGTCGTCCAGCAGAACCTGCCTTTCCTCACCGCCGCCCAGACCTACACCATTTTGACCATCGGAGACGCCCTGGTCGCCCAGATTCCGGCCCTCGTCATCTCCACCGCCGCGGGCATCATCGTGAGCCGGGCAGCCTCGGAATTCAGCATGGGGAAAGAGCTCAGCAAGCAGTTCAAGGTTCAGCCCCAGGCCATCGGCATTTCGGCGGGAATCCTCTTCTCCCTGGGCCTGATTCCCGGGCTTCCCCACCTTCCTTTCATCTTTCTCTCCGTGGTCGTGGGAGGGGTGGCCTACATCTCTTTCCGGGAGACCCAGAAGATGGCCCAGAAAAAGATCGAGGAAAGGCAGAAAGCAACGACGGCCCCCGCGGCCGACGCGGCCGAATCCCTTCTCCATCTGGACCGGCTGGAGCTGGAGGTGGGATACGGGTTGATCCCCCTGGTGGACGAAGAGCAGAACGGGGACCTGCTGAACCGGATCCGCTCCATCCGCCGCCAGTTTGCCTCCGATTTCGGGGTCATCATCCCTCCCCTGCGGATTCGGGACAATCTACAACTCCGCCCCGGTGATTACCGGATTCTGATCAAGGGCAACGAGGTGGCCCGGGCGGAGATGATGATGGGATACTCCATGGCCCTCAATCCCGGGGAGGTGAAAAAACCGGTGGAAGGAATTCCCGCCAAAGAGCCGGTCTTCGGGCTTCCCGCCCTATGGGTTCCGGAGAAGAAGAAGGAAGAGGCCCAGTTTTCCGGCTACACGGTGGTGGACATTTCCACCATCATGGCCACCCATCTCACCGAAGTCCTGAAGCTGCACGCCGATGAGCTCCTGGGGCGCCAGGACGTGCAGAAGCTCCTGGATCGACTGGCCCAGCACTCCCCCAAGGCGGTGGAGGACCTGGTCCCCAACAGCCTGCCCCTGGGCGTGGTCCAGAGGGTCCTGCAGAACCTTTTGCGGGAGCGGGTTTCCATCCGCGACCTCCTGACCATTGTGGAGACGCTGGCAGACCATGCCGCGCTGAGCAAGGACCCGGAGATTCTCACCGAGTATGTGCGGCAGAAACTGGCCCGCTCCATCGCCAAGCAATACGAGACCGCCGAAGGGACGCTGCCGGTGGTGGCTCTGGAGCAGAAGATCGAGGACCTTCTGCGGGAGAAGATCCTCAGGGGAGAGCAGGGCACCTACCTCTCCCTGGAGCCGACCGTGGCCCAGAGGATCCTGATGAGCATCAATCAGACCCTGGACCGGGTGACCCAGTTGAATGCCCAGCCGGTCATCCTCTGCTCTCCCGGGATCCGCAGGCACCTGAAGAAGCTCCTGGACCGGTTTCTCCCCCAGGTTGCGGTTCTGTCGCACAATGAAATCCCTGCCCAAACAAAAATTCAATCTCTGGGAATGGTGAACCTCAGCCATGCAGATTAAGCGCTTCGAAGCACCGGACATGCAGGAAGCCATGCGGCAGGTCAAAGAAACCCTGGGACCCGAGGCCATTATCCTCTCCACCAAGACCATCCGGAGACCGGCCGGCCCGACGTGGATGCCGCGGCCGTCCCGGGTCGAGGTGGTGGCCGCGACCGATCATCCGGCGACCGAAAAGCCCAAACCGGCCCCGAGGGTCTCCCCCCTGTTTCTTCCCCAGCTGGAAAGTCAAAAGAGTTCCGCTTTCCCCCTGGAAAATCCTTTTCTGCAGAAGATGCTGTCGGCGGGGATCTCTGCGGAATTTGTCGGTGAGCTGGGAAAAGGTCTCAGTGGCTGGAAGGCCGATTCCCGCCGGGAGGGGAACACGGAATTCTGTCTCCATTATTTCCGGTGGAAATTGATGGAAGCCGTGGAGGTGACCGGACCGGAAGCGGAGGGGGCCAAGGTCTGGTCTTTCATCGGGCCGACCGGAGTGGGCAAGACCACGACCCTGGCCAAGCTGGCGGCGCACTTCAGCTTACGGTTGGCCCAGAGGATTACCCTGGTCACCATCGACACCTACCGGATCGGAGCGGTGGACCAGCTCAAGACCTACGCGCGCATTCTGGGCCTGCCCTTGGAGATCGCTACCGGTCGGGAGGAGTTTCAGGAGATCCTTTGGAACCACCGGGATCAGGACTGGGTGCTGGTGGACACGGCGGGGAGGAATCCCTATTCCCAGGAGCAGCTGGAAGAATTGAAGGGCATCTTGACCGTGGACCCCCGGGTGGAAAATCACCTAGTCCTCAGCGCGACCACCAAGGATTTCGACCTGGCCCAGGTGGTGCAGCGTTTCAGCCTCCTGCCCATCCGGAGCTACATCTTCACCAAGCTCGATGAGACCGATGAATACACCTCTCTCTTCAACCAGTTGTTGCGTTTCAAACGGCCCCTTTCGTACCTAACCAACGGGCAAAAGGTTCCCGAAGATATCGAACTGGCAACCAAGGGAAAGGTGGCCAGTCTGGTTCTGAACCGGATTCCATGGAATTGACGAGGTCAAAAGGAATGGATCAAGCCGAAGGATTACGAACCCTGATCGAAAACCGCGCGGAGAGAAGAAACCCCTCCGGCCCGCCGGAAAACGGGAAGACCGACGCCCTTCCCTGCCGCTGGCCCCGGGTGATCTCCGTGGGGAGCGGAAAAGGAGGGGTGGGGAAGACCAACGTGGTGGCCAACCTGGCCTTTGCCTTCACCCTCCTGGGCAAGGAGGTGATGGTGCTGGATGCCGACCTGGGGCTGGCCAACCTGGATGTGCTTCTCGGCCTGACCCCGAAATATACCATCCAGCACCTGCTGAAAAGGGAGAAGAGCGTTTTTGAAATCCTGACCCGGGGTCCGGGAGGGATGTCGATCCTGCCGGCCTCCTCCGGGGTCCTGGAACTCGTGCACCTGGATGAGAGCCAGAAGATCTTTCTGATGAACGAACTCGACCTTGTCGCCGGGACGGTGGACCTTCTGCTGATCGACACGGGGGCGGGCATCTCTTCCAACGTTCTTTATTTTAACATGGCCGCGGAGGAGTCCATCGTGGTCCTGACCCCGGAACCCACGTCCCTGACCGACGCCTATGCCCTGATCAAGGTCCTGTCCCACACCTACCGGAAGGAGAAGTTCACCCTTTTAATCAACTCCGCCCGGGATGGCCAGGAGGCCAAAGAAACCTTCCGCAAGATCAGCATGGCCGTGGACCGTTTCCTGGGAAGCATCTCCCTCGATTATCTGGGCTTCGTACCTTTCGACGAGAAGCTTCCCCTGGCGGTCAAGAGCCAGCGGCCGGTCCTGGAGGTCTATCCGCAGGCCCTTTCCAGCCGCAGCTTCATGGAGATGGCCAAGAACCTGATGGAGAAGCCGGCGTCCCATGAGACCCACGGCCAGATCCAGTTCTTCTGGAGGCATTTGTTCCAATGTCAACAGTTAACCGAACAGAAGGGAAGAGGCGATTGAAATCGCGGGCCCTGAACCACAAGATCTATTCCACCGGCCTCAAATCCGGCAACCTGAAATCCGGCGTGCCGCCGCCGGACCCCGCCAACCGGGAGGAGATGATCCTGAAGTACACTCCCCTGATCAAGTATATCGCCCACCGGTTGGCCATGCGTCTTCCTCCCCACGTCTCGGTGGAGGATCTGATGAGCGCGGGGGTCATCGGCCTGATGGATGCGGTGAACAAATTCGACCCGCGGAAGAAGGTGCAGTTCAAGACCTACGCGGAATTCCGCATCAAGGGGGCCATGCTGGATGAGCTCCGGTCCCTGGACTGGGTTTCCCGGTCGGTGCGGCAGAAGGCCGCCCAGTTGGAGAAGGCCTGCAGTGCCCTGGAGAAGAAAAGAGGGAGGGCCGTGGAGGACGAAGAGGTGGCGGCGGAGATGGGGATCGACCTGGAAGCCTACTACAACCTGGTCAACGAGGTCAACGGGGTTTTTCTCCTGGACTTTGAAAACCTTCGCCACAAGATCCCCAGGCTCCCCGAAGAGGACCTGATCAACCTCCTCATGGACGACACCGAAAAACAGCCCCTTCACCTCCTCGGGGTGGAGGAGCTGAAACGGGTTCTGGCCCAGGCCATCGAAGACCTGGTTCCGAAAGAGAAGACGGTCATTTCGCTCTATTATTATGAGGAGCTGACCCTGAAAGAAATCGGAGAAGTCCTGGGTTTTACCGAATCGCGAATCTGTCAGATCCATGCCAAGGCCATTTTGAAGCTGAAATCCAAAATCCGCCCCTACCTGAGGGACTCGGGATGAAGAAAAAATCCAGGACCTGAAATCCCATGCCGGATGATTACTCGGTCTTTGGTCAATTGAGTCAGATGAATCCCTCTGGATCCACGAGGAATTCCAAGGAAGTCCCGGTGGACAAGGATGCACGGCGGCGGCTGAAGGGGAAGAAGAAAGAGCCGGAGAAGGAAAATGCGGAAGAAGAGGAACTCGACCTGCAGGAAGGGACGGAATCTTCCGAAGAAAACCCCCCGGTGGGAAAAGTAGTGGATATTACCATCTGAGGACGGGAAAGGGAAGGCGAAGATGAATTTCAGCGATCCTTGGGGACTGCTTCTGGTCGAGGCCAGCATTCTGGTCTCCCTCGTGGTCATCCTTTTTTTCGTGAGGAGAACGCTGCGGATGGCCCCCCCGAAGAAGGCCAGGGGATTGACCCAGAGCAGGAAAAGCCTGGAAACCAACCTGGAAAGGATCAACCAGCTGCTCAAGGAGTCGGAGAGCCTCACCCAGGACTTTACCAACAACTTGGCGGAGAAGCGGGAGATCATCAAGAAATTGATGGAATCCCTGGATGAAAAGATTCGCGGCCTGAACCTGGTGCTGGAGAAGATCGAAGGAAAGATTCCCCCTCAGGGACCGGTGGCCAAGGGCAAGGAAGGAAACGGTCCGGTGGTGGAAATGGCTTTGGCGGGATGCGGAGTCTCCGACATCGCCAGGCGCCTGGGGCTTTCCCAGGAAGAAGTCCGCTTGATCCTGGATCTTAGGAAAATCACCGCCGGATGAAAGGATAAAACGCATAGCGCAAAGCCCATGGAGCATAGCGCCGAAAGCATAAGATTCAACGAAGGGATTTTTATTGAACGTTATGCGCTCTGCGGAGCACGCTGAGCCCGCAGAGCGAATAAATTGGAATCACGGAATGATGGAATAATGGGTTTAGGCATATCCTTTGAACGAGATCAAGATCTTTTTCCCATCTCTCTTTCTCCCCCTTCCGGAAGGATCCCGCGGTCCTGAAAAAATCCCCCTCTTCCGCCCGGGAGACCAAATCCTGGGAAGAGTCCTCCAGCAGGTCGATGCCCGCCATTTTTCTCTCCAGCTTGGAGGCCGGACGGTGGTCGTGGAAAGCAACGTTTCTCTTCCCCTTTCCGCGGACCTTCTCTTGCGGGTGGAGGAAACCGGCCCCCGGACCCTTCTGAAATGGCTTCCTCCGCAAGGCCCGGAGGAAACCACCACGGTCTCTTTCCTGAAAAAGGCCCTCGCCGCGGACATTCCCCTGGAACAGCTGGCGGCGAAACTCTCCCACCTGGAAAAGGTGAAATGGATGGTCCCCGCGGAGAAGGAGACCTGGAAGCAATTCCTTCAGCTTTTCCATCGGTTTTCCCTCTCGGATCTTCAATCCCGGGGGCCCCATCTGCTGGAGAAACTTTTTTCCCAATCGGGCTTTTTCTGGGAGAGCAAGGTCCAGCAGTGGATCGAGAGGGGGGGGCAAGCAGCGGCGGACCCCCTGATCCGGGAAGATCTCAAAGGCCTGGCCCTGAAACTCCTTCATCACCTGAAAGGACTGACCGCTTCATCCCGACCTGAATCGGGAGAGGCCACGACCCTGGAGAATCTGAAGCTTGACCTGGGGAGCTTTCTCCAGAAGATCGAACTCTACCAGATTCTCAACCTCCGCCCTTCGGACTCTCCCGACCGCTTCTTCCTCTTCCTCCCTCTCTGGCTGGGGAATCAGCTGCAGTTTGTGGAATTCAACCTTTCCCTTCCCCGGGAGAAACGGACTCAGGAAAAGGGGGATGGTTTTTCCGTCCTCTTTCTGCTGAACCTTCCCCACCTGGGAAAGGTGAGGATTGAAGTCCAGATCAAGGGAAAAGACCTTTTCTGCCGGTTCGTGGTTTCCGAAGGGAAGGTGTCGGAATTCCTCAAACCGAACCTTCCCCTCCTGCGGGAACGCATGGAAAAACTGGGATTCCAGCCTTCCCTCCAGATGAGCACCGGGCCGCCGGAAAGGGAGAAGGAAATGTTTCTGCAGGACCTGGAGAGAGAATCCCAGGCCCTCCTCAGCGTCATCATCTGAGGCCCATGAAAGAGCCGAAAAAGAAGAATCCCTTCCGCCAGGCGGTGGCTTTACATTACCGTCCCAAAGTGGACCGGGCGCCCAAGGTCACGGCCAAGGGGGCGGGCCTGGTGGCGGAAAAAATCATCGAACTGGCCAAGAAACACGGGATTCCCATCCAGGAGGACCCCGCCCTGGTTCAAATTCTGGCCCAGCTGGATTTTTATCAGGAGATCCCCCCATCGGTCTATGGAGTGGTGGCCGAGATCCTGGCCTTCATCTACCGGATGAACCAAAAATACCGGTCCCCGGCAGGGACGGAAAAATAGGCAAGAAATTCCTTTGTTCGGGTATTTTTTTCCTTGGCCTCACCAGGGTCCTCGGAGGGACGAGAAAGGCAGGGATCCGGGACGGTTCCAGGAAAATTTTTGGAAACGGGAAAACACCCCAACTATTTAAAATCATTGGTAATATTATATCAAGCCGGGTTTCCCCTCCGCCTTTTGAAGGAAATGCCCGCCAGACCCCCGGTGGCACACTCCTTGCTATCTCAGAGGACAGGCTTTTACAAGGAGGAAGAGAAGTGGGTATTTTTCAAAACACCGCGGTCATCGGGCTCTTTCGCCAGGAGAGAAGGTATGAACTCATTTCCAACAACCTGAGCAACGTCCAGACGCCGGGCTTCAAGAAGGATGTGGCGGTTTTCCATCAGGTCTTTTCCGAGGCCCTTCATCCCTCCCTCTCGATCCTCTCCATGGACTCGGAATTTTCCCAGACCCTCCTCGAACAGGGGGAAATCCAGAGCACCGGGAACCCGCTGGACCTGGCCATCGAAGGAGAAGGATTTTTCAGGGTCAAGACTCCCGGGGGGATCCGTTACACCCGGAATGGAAACTTCCGTTTAACTTCGGAAGGGGTTCTGGTCCAGTCCAATGGGTTTCCGGTCCTGAGCCGTAACGGCGAAATAACCCTCCGGGGAAATCAAATTTCGGTGGAAAGAGATGGAGTCATCAAGGTGGACGGGGTGGACCGGGACAAGCTCGCCCTGGTCACCTTTGCCGACCCGGGAGACTTGATGAAAGAAGGGAAGACGCTCTTCAAGCTGGAAGGGGAGCAGGAGGAAAGAGAGGCTGTGGGGGCTGGGGTCCTTCAGGGGGCCCTCGAAAATTCCAACGTGAATGCCCTGGAAGAGATGGTCCAGATGATCGATTCCCTGCGGACTTTTGAAGCCTGCTACAAGATCGTCCAGGTCCAGGATGAAATGAACGCCAAGGCGGTCAATGAAATTGCCAAGGTATAATTACCAAGGAGGAACACGAAGATGATGCGAGGACTTTGGGCTGCGGCCACAGGCATGGCCTGCCAGCACACGAACTTGAACGCCATCGCCAACAACCTGGCCAACGTGAACACCACCGGCTTCAAAAAAAGCCGGGTCAATTTCCAGGATTTGATGTACCAGAACCTGCGCATGCCCGGAGCCGCCACTTCCACCGGGGGGCAGCTCCCGGCGGGGATTCAGGTGGGAATGGGGGCCAAATGGGGGCCAAAGTGGTGGCGGTGGAGAAAGTCTTCCTCCAGGGAGACTACACCCAAACCAAAAACAATCTGGACCTGGCCATCGAGGGCAAAGGTTTTTTCAAACTCATGAACAACGGCAGAGAGGTGTACACCCGGGCCGGGGCCTTCAAGCTGGACAAAGATGGCTACATCTGCGACGCCCACGGGAATCGGCTTCAGCCGGAGTTCGCCATTCCTCAGAGGACCGCCACCATTACCGTGGAACCCGGCGGGAAGATCGTTGCTTCCGGTTCCGACGGTAGAGAGCTGGGCAGCACCCAGATTCAGCTTTACAACTTTGCCAACCCCGCGGGCTTGATGGCCATGGGACACAATCTCCTGGTCCCCAGCGAGGCCTCGGGCGAACCTCTCCAGGGAAATCCCGGAACCGATGAATTTGGGACGATTCTCCAGGGCTTCCTGGAGATGTCCAATGTGGACGTGGTGGAGGAGATGATCAACATGATCTCCACCCAGAGAGCCTATGAAATCAACTCCAAGGTCATCCAGACCGGAGACGACATGCTCCATATGGCTTCGACTCTCAAGAGGTAGGAGGGGGTCGCATGAGATTTCGTAGATTTTCCGCCTGGATCTTTCTCCTGGTTCTTCTCGGTTCCTTCTCCCTTGGCGGGAAGGCCTTCTCTCAGTCCGCAACCCTGCCCGGGGAAAAGGGAGAGGGGGCAGGGCAGTATCTGGATCGCTCCGAGGTGGCCCGCTACCTGGAAAATCAGATGCAAAAGGCTCTGGGGGATGAAAGGAAGACCGTCCGGATCAGGGACCTTCGGGGAGGGGAGAGAGTAACTCTGCCCCCCGGTGACCTTTCCTGGGAGGCCAGGATTCCCGCCCGGTTTTACCAGGGAGGCTCCGTTCCCGTCTCCTTGATCCTGCGGGCCGGCAGGGAGAAGGCCCGGGAGGTACGTGTTCACGCGAGGGTGGAGATTTACGCCGATGTGGTTGTGGCCCGAAACTCTCTGCGCAGACACCAGGTGGTGAAGGAGAAAGACGTGCGGGTGGTGAATAAGAATATCACTCGCCTTCCGGGGGACGTGGCCACGGATTTGCAGGAGGTGCTGGGAAAACGGATGACCCTCTCGGTCAACAGCCAGGAGGTCCTGCGCAAGTCCATGGTGGAAATCCCTCCTCTGGTAAAGAAGGGAGACCGGGTGACCCTTGTGGTGGAAAATCCCTCCTTCAGGATCACCAGCGCCGGAGAGGTGAAGGAAGACGGGCGAAAGGGAGACCGGATCCGGGTGATCAATATCTCCAGCAAAAAAGAGGTCCAAGGGCGGGTTCTGGACAACCACACCGTACAGGTGGACTTCTAGGAATGAGGGCAATGGATAAATCCGAAATCCGAATATCGAAATCCGAAACAAAAAATTCGGTTCATAATTGGGGATTTCGGTCATTCGAATTTGTTTCCAAATTCGGGTTTCGAAATTCGATACTTGGAAGGCCTTCTCTGAAAGGGAGAAACCAGGAGTCCATAACCATGAATCCATACTTTTGCAGCAAGATGATGTTGGTAGTCCTGGCGGTCCTTGCTTGGACTGGCTGCAGCACGATCCAGTCTTCCAACAAGACCACCATTTCTTCCTCCCAGGAGGTGGCGCTGCAGGCCCTTCAACCTCCGGCTACGACGGAAGGGTCTCTGTGGTCCGCGAAGAGATCCACGAATCTCTTTTCGGACCTGAAAGCCCGGAACGTGGGAGACATCGTAACCATCAATGTGGTGGAATCGGCCACCGCCTCGAAGAACGCAACGACGAAGACCGGCCGCACTTCAGGGGTGGAAGCCAGCTGGAGCGGGGTTCTTTCCAAACTCGTCGGAGACTGGGTAGGGGACGAGCAAAAGGTGGCCTTAACCAACGAGTTTGACGGCAAGGGGGAGACGACCCGGAGCTCCCAACTGGCCGCCTACATCACCGCCCAGGTCATCCAGGTCTTGCCCAACGGGTACCTGGTCATCCAGGGCCACCGTCAGGTCCGGGTGAACAACGAGAACCAGATTATCAACGTCCAGGGGGTGATCCGGAGCGAGGACATCAACGCCAATAACATCATCCTTTCCACTTACATCGCGGATGCCCGGATTGAACTCATCGGCGAGGGGGTGATCACCGACAAACAGCGTCCGGGCTGGCTGGCCCGGATTCTGGACTGGGTATGGCCGTTCTAAAGACAGCAGAGAGCATGGAGCATAGAGCATAGAGAAAAAACAAGAATATAAGTCCTATAGGGCCTATTGGACCTATTTTTCATTTTTTTAGGGGGAAGGTGTGAAGAGAACGGGATTATTTATCATGGTGATCTTGGGGATTCTTCTTGGGGCTTCGGCGGTCGAAGGGGCGAGGCTCAAGGACATCGCCTTCTTCAAGGGGGTCCGGGGCAACCAGTTGGTGGGTTACGGACTGGTGGTGGGGCTCAACGGAACCGGGGACAGCTCCAACGTTGAATTCACCGTCCGTTCCATCGCCAACATGCTGGAGAGGATGGGGATCAATGTTCCCCGGGAACGGATCCTCCTCACCCGGCTGAAGAACGTGGCCGCAGTCATGGTCACGGCCACCCTCCCGCCCTTTGCCGGCTTGGGAAACCGGACTGATGTCCATGTATCCTCCATGGGAGATGCCACCAACCTGGGAGGGGGAACCCTTCTCCTGACCCCCCTCATGGGAGCAGACCAAAAGGTGTATGCCCTGGCCCAGGGACCGATTGTAACCGGAGGGTTTGCAGTTACCGGGGCCTCGGGCACGGGGGTGCAGAAGAACCACCCTACGGTGGGGCTGATCACCAAGGGGGCCCTCATCGAACGGGAGGTTCCCCTGGCCCTGGATGGGAAAAAAGAACTGGCCATCACCCTTTTCAACCCGGATTTCACCACTGCCGAGAAGGTGAAAGAAGCCATCAACCGTGCCATGGGAGGGTCTTACTCCCAGTGCGTGGACTCCGGGACAGTCAAGATTTCCGTGCCCGAATCCTACCAGGACCGGGTGCCCGAGATGATGGCCTCTCTGGAAAGGCTGGAAGTAACCCCCGATTCGGTGGCCAAAGTGATCCTGAATGAGAAGACCGGAACCGTGGTGATGGGTGAAAAAGTCCGCATTTCCACGGTGGCCGTTGCTCACGGCGGCCTGAGTATTCAAATCAAAGAGAGATACAACGTGTCCCAGCCCCTTCCCTTCGCCCCCGAGCCCCAGGCCGGAACGCCTTCGATCGCCCTTCCTCCCCGCGAAGGTAGCGGTCCCATTTTGTCCCCGGGCGGAGCAACGGTGGTAACCCCGGAGTCGAGCGTGGCGGTCAAGGAGGAGGGCAAACCGATGATCCTTGTTCCCAGCGGGGCGGACCTGGGTGAAGTGGTGAAAGGGTTGAACGCCATCGGAGCGACGCCCCGGGACCTTATCGCCATCCTCCAGGCGATCAAAGCCGCCGGCGCCCTCCAGGCGGACCTGGAAATCTATTAATGGGACACGCATGAACGCGGATAAACACGGATAAGGATACAGAAAAAATAAATTTAAAAAAAATCAAATGGTTAAAAGGATAGGTACTATAAATTTTTTCTCTCTGGGTAATCCGCGTAATCTGCGGATAAGTTGTTTTGAAGATTCAAGAAAATGGAAAATCAGCCGATACATAAGATAGGCCAGTCCCCCGATCGGTCCACCCCGGCCTCTCAGCCGGGAGAGAAGAAGGTCGATCGGAAGAAACTGAAGAAGGCCTGCGCGGATTTTGAGGCTTTGTTCGTGGCCCGGATGCTGAAACTCATGCGCCAGTCCATCCCCCAGAATGGACTTCTGGGAAATGGCCCGGGAAAGGAAGTCTACCAGAGTCTCATGGATCAGGAGCTGGCCAAAAAGATGTCTCAGCGGGGAGGAATCGGGCTGGGAGAAATCCTCTACCGACAGGTCCTCCAGAGGGAAGAAAAGGCCCGTGCCGCGGCCCGGGAGGGGCCGCCGGAGACCCAGACCAAGGTCGATGGGAGCGAAAGCCGATGAAGGAATTGAAAGATCATCTGCGGGAGATCTGCCGGATGATCGAAGAAGAAAATTCCCATTTCCTTTTTCTCCTGGAGAAGGTGAAGAAAGGATCGGAGAGGCTGAACCGGTTTCCCTGCGGCTTCTTCCGGCAAGGGAACCGGAAGGCGTGGGAAGAGGAAAAGAGACTGTGAAACGGGTGGAAGCAGGTCTCCTGAAGGGTTTATACGACCTTCTGGAAGAGGAGATCTTTCATTACCATCTATTGGTGGAAGAGTTGAAGAAGGAGTCCGAACATCTTCGCCGGGGCTCTGTCGACTCGTTGACCGAGTCCCTGCAATCCCTGGAGATTCACGCCGCTACCATCCGCAAGGTCCATGAGTCGATTCAAAAGACGGTGGCAAAAACTCTGACCCTTTTGTCCCCCGGGGAGGCGGAAAGAGGCCTCTCCCATCTCCTGGCCGTCCTTCCACCCGAGGATGCGGCAACGATCAAATCCTACCAGAATACGGTGGACGGGTTAAAAATTCGGATGGCCCGAATCAATGAACGCAATAAGACTTACATAAAGGAATCCATGAATTACTGGAAGGACCTGGTTTCTCTCCTTACCGAGCCTCTGGCCGAATCACCGGTCTATGTCCAGAACGGGAAGAAGTCCGTCTCGGGCTCTCTTCCCCGTACTTTGAACCGGAAGGTGTGAACCCATGTACGGACTCAGCGCAATCCTGAATATTGCCCGGGGGGCCATGAATGCCAACCAGCTGGCCATGCAGGTCATCAGCCACAATATGGCCAATGTGAATACCCCCGGCTACACCCGGCAGAAGGTGGTTCTGGAAACCCAGGTCCCCTGGAATCTGAATCGGCTGAAGGTCGGGACGGGAGTCCAGGTCGATTCGGTGATCCAGTGCTTCGACCGGTATAGCACCCGGGCGATTATTCAGAATACTTCCTCCCTGAAGGATTACGAGTCCAAGGCCCTGGTCTTGTCCACGGTGGAGTCCCTCTGGAACGAAACCGAGGAAAATTCCCTGAGCCAGATTCTGGATGAATTCTGGAATGCCTGGCAGGACCTGGCCAGCAACCCCGGGGGAACTGCCGAGCGCACCGCCCTCCTGGGGAAAGCAGAAATTTTAACCCGCAGGTTCAACTCCCTGAGCCAGGAGCTGGGACAGATCGGGCAGAACCTGAACACCAATCTCCGCGCGGGAGTTGAGGAAGTAAACCGGCTGACCGGGCAGATCGCCGCCTTGAACGTACGGATTCGGACCGCGGAAGCGAGCCAGACGACGGCCAACGATTTGCGGGACCAGAGGAATCAACTCCTGGAGGAATTGTCGGGCCTAGTGGGCATCACCTACCTGGAACAGGACGACGGGTCGCTCACCGTCCTCACCCGGGAGGGCCTTCTTCTGGTGAACGGCAATGAGAGCTGGGACCTCAGCACTGAGGGAACCTCCATCTACTATAACGGGATTGAAAATGATGTAAGTGACCGGCTCACCGGGGGAAAGATGGGTGGCTGGTTAGACCTTAGGGACGAAACCCTTCCCCAATACCTGGCCAACCTGGACGAGATGGCGGGAACCCTCATCCAGGAAGTGAACAACCTTCACCTGGCCGGCTACACCCTCTCCGGCGGAACGGGGATGTATTTCTTCAAGGATTTCCAGGTCGCTCCCGGCGTCCCCAACGCGGGGGACTACAGCGGAGCGGCGGCCTATATTTCCTTGAGCAGCGATGTTCTGGGAACCCCGGAAAATATTGCCGCTGGAGGAATCTCCGGGGCGCCCGGGGACAACGGGAACGCTTTGAGCATCGCCGCCCTCCAGACCGACGGTTCGCTGGTTATCCGCAAGTGGACCATCACCGACCGGGGGCAGAGCACGACCAGCAATCCGCAAACCGGGAGCCTGTACGATTATTACCAGGGCCTCATCGGAGAACTGGGAATTTTCACCGAGGATACGAACGGAAACCAGGATTTTACCCAGAGCCTGTTGGATAGCCTGGCCGGAGTCCGGGACTCCGTTTCGGGAGTGAACCTGGATGAAGAGTTGACCGAGATGATGAAAGTTCAGCACGCCTACGAAGCGGCCTCCAAGGTCATTTCGGTCGTGGACCAGATGATGCAGACTCTCCTGGATATGAGGTAGAGAAAAATGATGAGAGTGGGAACCGCTTCTATTTACGCCGGAATTCAGCTGCGGCTGCAGCGCATGGCCGCTGACCTGAAGAGTCTGAACGAAAAGATCGCCTCGGGCAAAAATCTGAACCGGCTGTCCGACGACCCCATCGCCCTGGTGGAGGCCATGAAGTTCAAGACCGCGGCGAGGCAGATGGACCAGTACGGCCGTAACCTGAACACCGCCGCTTCCTGGTTTACCGCGAGCGAGTCCACCCTTTCGCAAACCCTGGACCTGGTGGGAAGAGCCCGGGAGCTCGCCGTCCAGATGAGCAGCAGCAGCCAGGACGCCGAGAACCGGGATGCGGCGGCGGCAGAAATAGGCGACCTCCTGGACCATGCGATTTCCCTGGGGAACACGGATCTCTCCGGGCGGTATATCTTTTCCGGCTTTGAGACCGGCACGGCCCCTTTTACCAAGATCGTGGTGGGGGGGGTTGAGACGGCGCAGTATAACGGCGATACGAACGATTTCCAGGTGCAGGTCGGGAAGGACCAGACCCTGACCGTGGGAAGAAACGGCCAGACCGTGTTCATGGATTCGGGGCTCTTCAGCACGCTGGGAGGCCTGAAGAAAGCCCTGGAGGATGATGACCTGGCGGGAATCGGCACGCAACTGGAGAATTTAACCTCGGTGGAAAACTACCTTAACAGCCAGATTGCCGATATCGGGGTCCGCCATAACCAGGCGCAAGTCAGGGAGAACATCCTGAGCCAGATCCAGTTTGAATTGAAGGATCAGCTTTCCCGGGTGGAGGACGCTGACATCGTTGAGGTCATGATCCAGCTAAACGCGAAACAATTGACCTATCAGGCGGCTCTGGCCGCCGCGGCCCGCGTGAGTGAGATGTCCCTGCTCAATTATATGGATTAACCTTTTCCTTCGATCCGGACATTTTTGCCAGGGAGGGTGAAAATGCTGATCCTGACTCGCAAGATCGGTGAATGTATCACCATCGGGGATGACATCAAAGTGCACGTCGTGGATATCCGGGGGAAGCAGGTCCGCCTGGGAATCGAAGCCCCCGCCCATGCCCCCATCTACCGGCAAGAAGTGTACGAGAGAATCCTGGAGGAAAACCGCTCGGCCGCACGGCTGAACCCGGCCGATTTCGACCAGATGATCAATGGAAGGGAGTGAGACCCCGGGTTGAAGATCCCCACGCGCCGCTTTGGAACCATCGAGATTGCCGAGGATCAAGTGGTCTATATCCCCGCCGGGTTGATCGGTTTTCCCGACCAGAAACGGTATGTCCTTCTGGAGCATAAGAAAGGGTCCCCCTTTGTCTGGTTCCAGGCGGTGGATGACGAAGACCTGGCCTTCCTGCTCATCGACCCCCTGCTCTGCAAGCCCGACTATGAATTGCTGATCAGCCCCGAGGACCGCAAGGCCCTGGAACTCCCCGATTCCTGCGAGGGGGTGCAGACCCTGGTCATCGTGAACGTCACCTCTGCAGGCCCGCTGGAGATCACCGCCAACCTCCTGGGACCGGTGGTGATGAACGTGAAGAAGAGACTCGCCAAACAGATCGTCCTCTACCAATCTCCCTACTCGACCCGGTTTCCCATTCCCGTGGTTAAAAAATAATCCGTCTCTCGCCCGCTTCGCTAGAGTCGCAGAGTACGCAGAGCTAACTAGAATATTTGTCAAAATGCAAAACCAAAATATGTTGGTTTGCCTATTTATAGGTCTTCACCTCTGCGAACTCTGCGCCTCGGCGAGAGAAAATTTCTCTGTTTTTATTCTGAATTTTCGTTGGTTACGGGCTCTGCGAGAAAAATATTAGTTGGTTGTTTTATTCCCCATTCCGAACTCCCCGTTCCGTATTTGAAGAAGGGTCTCCCCCGGACGGACCCTGCCCCCGGGTCCTGGATCCAAGAGAAGATGTCTGGGGAGAAAAAAAGGAAAGACAGAGAAGATATGGCGAAGGGAATCGAAAGGAGTTAGCGGTTAAAGTCGAAGAGAAACTCCTTGATCATTTTTTCGGCAACCCCGTCGCTGTTTACCTGGTACTGACCGGACTCGACCTGTTTCTTAAGGGATTCCACCTTCTCGGCGCGCACATCCGGCGTGGCTGCCAGGGCCTCGGAGATTTTATTCATCTCTTTGGACTGAGAAGAAAGGTCCACCTTGTCTTCCGGGGAAACCTGATTCTGAACTGGCGGGGTCGCAGAATTCCGCTCCGCATGTCCCACCTTTCCGTTCTGCTGGATGTATTGAATCAGATTCGGGTCCTGGTGGCTATCGGGGATTTTCATGAACGGTCCTCCATTTTTCACCCTAAGTTATTATACACGATGGACTGGGTGATTTCAAAAAGTTTTTTATGCAAACGCTCCGCTTCCTGGGGCGAAGCATTCCGGGTTTCCCCGGGGTATTTTCCGTCGGAAACTTTGAAAAACAGGCCCTGGCCTTCTTTCTTTTCCACGCTCACCGGCTGGCCGTATTCCCGGCTCAAACGCGACAGAATCTCCCGTTGGGTCACCCCCGGCTCCGACCCGTTGCTGAGCTGCCCGATCAGCTGGAGGGCGATTTTCTGGGCGGTGAGCCGTTTCTTGCTCTCCTGGGACAGGACAACTTCATCCTTGGGCCCCGTATTTTTGGGGGCCTTCGCGCGGGCCAGACGGGATTTCTCCGCCAGCTGCTGGCCGTAGGCTCGGAGGGTGCTCTGAACGTGGTAATTGGTGATAATCATAAACAATCTCTCTGCTTATTGTTTCGTCAAAAGGGGAAAAAACTTGAGCAATTTCTGCAAAAATTTCCTACCGCCGGGGAAAAAAATGCCGGCAATATCACACCTAAACCCTCATCGAGGCCCTTTCTTGGGCTCCGAGCCTACCCTTTCACCGGCAAGAAATTCAACTTAAACCACCCCGGAAATGGAGTTTTTTACCCACCCAGCGCCCGTTTTTCAAGTTAACTAATTAAAATAATTAAATTTTTTAAATTTTTTTCACGGCACCCCCTTTGCTAAAAAGATAAAGTGAAAGTTAAAGTTGAAGAAAATCAAGCCGATAAGACTGGAGAAAGGCCCTGCTGGATTCCTTAAAAGGTGAAAGAACATGGAGGAAAAGATTCAGCTTTTCACGATCTTGCAGGTCAGTGAAAAGCTGAGGGTTCCGCCCCACACATTGCGGTTCTGGGAGAAGGAACTCAACGGACTGCTGGTCCCGCTCCGCACTCATGGCGGGCAGAGACGCTACACTCCGCAGAACCTGGCCATGCTGGAAGAGGTCAAGAGGTGCCGGGAGAGCGGGTTGAGCCTTTCCGAGATCATCGCCAGGATCAACCCGAGCGGGGAGGAAGAGTCTCTCCCCTCGCAGAAGATCAGCCTCCTGGCCAACCGGGTGGCGGAAGCGGTGAAGACCGAGGTGTACAATTTCTTCAGAATAGAAAAGGGAAATGGATGAAACCACTGGTGCTGGTGACTGGAGGAGCCGGTTATCTGGGATCGATTCTGTGCGAGCATCTGCTCAAGGCCGGCTATCGGGTTACGGCGATCGACAGATTGATGTACGGGCAGCACAGCCTCTTCCATCTCTGCGCTCATCCTTCTTTTGAATTTGTCTTCGAGGACGTGCGGGATGAAAGGGCCCTGCAGCCGCTCATCCGGAAAGCCGACGTGCTGATTCCTCTGGCCGCGGTGGTGGGGGCCCCGGCCTGCGACCGGGACCCCTGGCTGGCCCAGTCGGTAAACCTGGAAGCGGTGGCCATGCTGAACCGGCTGCGCAGCCCCGGGCAGCTGGTCATCTACCCCACCACCAACAGCGGCTACGGAACCCAGTCCAGCGAAGTCTTCTGCACGGAGGACACCCCCCTGGAACCGATTTCCCTATACGGCCGGACCAAGGTTCAGGCGGAAACCCTCCTGCTGCAGACGCCAAACGTGATCAGCCTGCGCCTGGCCACGGTCTTCGGCATGTCCCCCCGGATGCGGCTGGACCTCCTGGTGAATCATTTTGTCTATGCCGCAGTTACGGACGGATACCTGGTGATCTTCGAGAAGGATTTCAAGCGCAACTACGTGCACATCCGGGACGTGGCT
>Ga0111180_1043_pt1 | contig 28986 bp, 30 predicted proteins | sample DeeMarSWOR324_28_FD_80237 | JGI IMG/M metagenome (GOLD analysis project Ga0111180, IMG submission 80237) | Deltaproteobacteria bacterium SM23_61
GGCTTTCCCGCGGGGGCTGGTAGAAATGTCCATGGATGCAGACGTAACGGTCCATCTACGCCTCCCGAAGGCCGGAAAAGCAGAGAAACGCCAGGGGGGGGAGGGTCAAGTCGGTCTCCCCGCGCTCGAAATCGAAAGACCCGGGAACCTGGCTCCCCTCTCCGCCCCAGCGCTCGTCTTTCGAGTCCAGTTCTTTCCGCCAGACTCCGGAGAGGGGAGGAAGAGAAACGGTGCGCTGAGAATCGCTGAAATGGAAGATCAGCAGGGCTTCCTCCCGGCCCTCCCACCGGCGGAGGAAAAACACCTTTTCCCTCTCCAAACCGATCCCTTCCATCTGCTTCTTGCTCAAGACGGCCAGGGGGCGCAGGCTCCGGCGGAGGCGGATACATTCGCGGTAAAAATCCAGGAGCCGGTCATGGGGGGCCTGTCCGCGGAGGCGGTGATTCAAGGTCGAGCGGAGAAAGGTTTCTTCCCCTTGGGGGTCGGGCGGGTGGGCCGCCCAAGAGGGAGAAGAAAATTCCTTCTTCCGTCCCTGCCGGACAGCCTCGATGAGGTCCGGGTCGGAGTGGCTCACAAAATACAAAAAAGGAGCCGTCTCGCCGTACTCTTCCCCCATAAACAGAAGGGGGATAAAGGGGGAAAGGAGTACGGCGGAAGCGGCCACCTTGAGCGCTTCGAAAGAAACCAGGCGGCCCAAGCGCTCCCCGAACGGACGGTTCCCGACCTGGTCGTGGTTCTGGGAGAAAACGACCAATTTCCGCGCGGGCACCTGAGCGGAGCTGGAGCCATGCCGTCTTTTGCGGAAGGAAGAATACTGGCCGGAATAGACAAAGCCCTCCGTCAGGGCTTTCTGCAGTTGTTCCAGGGCACCGAAATCCTCGTAGTAGCCGTCCGACTCCCCGGTGAGGACCGTGTGCAGGCAATGGTGAAAATCGTCGTTCCAGTGGGCATCGATATCGTAGCCACCCGCCTCCGGTTCCTGGACCAGCCGGACATCGTTCCGGTCGCTCTCGGCAAAGAGGAAGACCTTTCGCCGGAGCCGCTCGCCCCGGCTATGCACGCATTCTGCCAGGTTGCGCAAAAAGGGCTGGGCAGAGAGATCGAAGATGGCATGCAAGGCGTCCAGGCGGAGGCCATCGAAGTGAAAATCGGTGATCCAGGAAAAGGCGCTCTCCATGAAGAACCGGCGCACCTCATCGCTGTGCGGACCATCCAGGTTGACCGCTTCTCCCCAAGGGGTTCGGTAATGGTCGGTGAAATAAGGACCAAAATCCCGGAGGTAGTTCCCTTCCGGACCCAGGTGGTTGTAGACCACGTCCAGGATCACGGCCAGGCCTTGCCGGTGGCTGGCATTCACCAATTTCTTCAAACCATCGGGTCCGCCGTACGAATTCTGGACGGCAAAGGGAAAGACCCCGTCGTAGCCCCAGTTCCGGTTACCGGGGAACTGGGCCACAGGCATGATCTCCAGGGCGGTGATTCCCAACTCTTTCAACTCCTGCAGATGGGGAAGGACAGCCTCAAAGGTCCCCTCGGGGGTGAAGGTTCCCACGTGGATCTCGTAAAGCAGGTATTCCTTCAGAGGGATGCCGGGCCAGCCCTGGTCTTCCCAGGGAAACGCGGGATCGACCACCCGGGAAGGGCCGTGGACCCCCGAAGGCTGCAAGCGAGAGGCGGGGTCCGGCCGTTCTTTTCCACCGTCGAGGCGGTAGAGATAGAGCGCTCCCGGCTGGACTCCTTCCACCTCGCCCCCATGGTACCCTCTCTCCAGGGCTTCCAGGGGGACCGTACGGTCTTCGGGGGATACGAGGTGGACCTCCACCTTGCGGGTATGGGGAGCCCAAACTCGGAATTCACAACGACCCTCGCCACGGTAGATGGCCCCCAGGGTGATTTCGTGGGACGTGCAGGTTTTTTTGTTTTCCTTACCTCTCACTCCTCACCCCTCACGGTTTTAAGTTCACCCCTTCGCTCTTCAAGAAGAGTGCGGACAGAGGGGGTAGAGTCAGGGTCAGCATATGGGATCGGCCGTGAAGGGAAAGGGGCGCGGCTTCCACTCCCCCCATGTTTCCCATGCCGCTTCCACCGTAAACCCAGGAGTCGCTGTTGAGCGCTTCTTTCCAGAATCCCCCCCGGGGAGCCCCGACCCGGTAATTGAGACGGGGGACCGGGGTAAAATTGCAGACGACCAGCAGAAGATCGTCTGTCGAGTGCCCCTTGCGCAGCAGGCTGATGACGCTGCTGTCGCTGTCGTTGCAGTCGATCCACTCGAAGCCGGCGGGGGAGAAATCGAGCTCATGGAGGGCCGGCTCCAGGCGGTAGAACCAGTTCAGGTCCTGAACCCATTTTTGCATTCCCGCATGGGGCCCAGATCGGAGCAGATGCCAGTCCAGGCTTTTTTCGTGATACCATTCCCACCATTGTCCGAATTCCCCGCCCATGAAGATGAGTTTCTTCGCCGGCTGGGCGAACATGTAGCCGAAAAGGGTCCGCAGGTTGGCGAACTTCTGCCAGTCGTCCCCGGGCATTTTTCCCAGGAGGGATCCTTTCCCGTGAACCACTTCGTCATGGGAGAGGGGAAGGACGAAGTTTTCGTGGAAAGCGTAGAGAAGACGGAAGGTGAGCAGGTTGTGATGATACCTCCGGTAGAGGGGGTCATTGGACGTGTACTTCAGGGTATCGTGCATCCAGCCCATGTCCCATTTCATCCCGAACCCCAGGCCCCCCACGTAGTTGGGCCGGGAGACCATGGGCCAGGCGGTCGATTCCTCGGCGATGGTCTGGACGTCGGGATAATTCTTGTACACTTCCTCGTTGAAGCGGCGCAGAAAGGATATGGCCGCCAGGTTTTCCCGACCCCCGTACTCGTTGGGAATCCATTCCCCTTCCTTGCGGGAGTAGTCCAGGTAGAGCATGGAGGCCACCGCGTCCACCCGCAGGCCGTCGGCGTGGAACCGGTCCAGCCAGAAGAGGGCGCTGCTCAGCAGGAAGCATCGCACCTCGTTGCGGCCGTAATTGAAGATGAAGCTGTTCCAGTCCGGGTGGATCCCCTGGCGCGGGTCTCCATGCTCGTAGAGGTGGGTCCCGTCGAAATACCCCAGCCCATGTTCATCGGTGGGAAAGTGCGAAGGAACCCAGTCCAGGATCACGCCGACCCCCGCCTGATGCAGGTAGTCGATGAGGGCCATGAAATCCTGGGGTGTGCCGTATCGGCTCGTGGGGGCGAAATAGCTCGTGACCTGGTAGCCCCAGGACCCGTAGAAGGGATGTTCCATGACCGGGAGAAACTCTACATGGGTGAAACCCATGTTCTTGACATACTCGGCCAGGTGGGGGGCCAGCTCCCGGTAGGTGAGGGGGCGCTCCCCTTCTTCGGGAACCCGCATCCAGGAACCCAGGTGAACTTCATAAATGGACCATGGAGCAGTATAGGCGTTGTTGGCCCCCGCTCTTTTTTCCATCCAATCCCCGTCTTCCCAGGAATAACCCAGGTCCCAGACGATCGAAGCGGTCCTGGGAGGCACTTCCCCGAAGAAGGAAAAGGGATCCGTCTTGTCCACCCGGTAGCCCCGAAAGCGGGACTGGATGTGGTATTTGTAAACGGTGCCCTTCCGGACCCCGGGGATGAAACCCTCCCAGATCCCCGATTGTCCGCGGGAGCCCAGCGGATGAACCGATGGGTCCCATCCATTGAAATCCCCCACCACGGACACTCGCTCGGCATCGGGGGCCCAAACCGCAAAGTACGTCCCCTCCCGTCCCTCCGCGCTGAGGGGATGGGCGCCCAGTTTTTCGTACAGCCGGAAATGGCTTCCCTGGTTGAAAAGGTAAAGATCGTCATCCGTAAGCGGGGTGACATGGTACCAGACCGGATTTTCAGATTCCTGGCGCATTCATCCTCCCTTAGGTTCTTCTTTTATCGCCCGGCAGAAACATCTGTTTATCCGCAGATTCCGCAAGAAATCAACGAAATGGAATAATGGAATATTGGGAAAAAAATAAATGCTTCAACCCATTATTCCATCATTCCAGTATTCCAGTATTCCATTATTCCAGTCTTCCATTATTCCATTTTCTTACTCCTCCGTGTTCATCCGCGTCCCCATAAAAGCCGTGAGGTGTGAAAAGTGAGGGGTGAGGGGACAAAAAGTCTTTATCTTGAATTTTAGGTCATTACTTGATCTGTGTTCATCTGTGTCCCATTCCGTCTTTTGTCTTTAAGTCTGTTGCCAATATGAATCCGTGTTTATCCGTGTTCATCCGTGCCCCATCAGGTTTTTAGGTCAGCCGGGCGGAATCCTGATCAGCTCCCGGATCCCCTGGACGGGGATCATGATCCATTCCGGCCGGTTGTTGAGCTCGTACCCGAGTTCATAGACGGCTTTCTCCAGGAGGTAGATGTCCAGGAGGGCCTGGATCTCCCCCTTGGCCTTGGGGATGAAATTCCCTTTGGAAGCCTCCCCCAGGTAGGCCTTCAAGAAGGTTGCCGAAACCCAGAGGCGCCAGAAATGGGCCGAGGACTCAAGAAAGGCAAGGTCCTCCGGTCGGATCAGACCGCTGTCCCGCTGGGAGAAGAGGGCCGAGTAGGCGGCATAGTTGAAGGAGCGGAGCATCCCGGCCACATCGCGCAGGGGGGACCTTTTGATCCGCCGCTCGCTCAGGGGCCGGGCTGGTTCTCCTTCGAAATCGATGATGACGAAATCTTTCCCCGTGTGCAGCACCTGCCCCAGATGGTAATCCCCGTGACAGCGGATCCGCATGGCGCTGATCTTCAGGTCGAGGAGGGACCGAAATCGGTCGAGGATCTTGGCCTCCTGATCCAGAACTTTCTGGACCTCCCCACGGGTTCCTTCCGGCAGGGTTCGCAGGCGCTGGCGCAGGAGCTGGAAGACCTGGCCGGTTAGGTTGCGCATGGACTGGTAGAGGGAACGCTGGTATAGCTTGGAAAAGGGTTCCGGAGCGAAACCGGGCCGGCCCGGATCCGAACCCAGGCACAGGTGCATCTCCCCGGTCCGCTGGCCGAGCAGCCGGGCAGACTCCAGGTAAGGGCCGACGATTTCCCCAACCGCCGGGGGCAAGTCTGGCTCCGTCAGGTCCAGCAGGGGAGAAGAAGGAATGGGGAGGCCCTCCATTTTTCCCCGCTCGGCAACGGCCTGCTGAAAGAAATGGGTGAGCTGGTCCAGAGTGTACTTCCAGGCATCCCCCTCATTGGCGACGAATTGCTGGAGGATGGCCAGGGTCATGGGTTCTTCCCGCTCCCGGCGATACTCGATGGCCCCGGCCACCGAGGGGACATGCCTGAATTTTCTCTCCGTCAGGAAGCGGCCGATTTCCAGGTCGGGATTGACCCCGGATTGAATGCGCCGGAAGAGTTTGAGGATGAAGCGGTCTCCGAAGAGAATGGAGGTGTTGCTCTGTTCGGCCTTGAGGACCGACGAGTTCAGGCTCCCTTCCCCCAGGCCCCGGATCGCTCTGAATGCGTGGGTGCGGGAGGCCACCAGTTCCCCTCCGCTTCCTTCCCGCCGGCGGTGGCGGGCAATACCCACCAGAAGCGACTCGGCGAATCCCTCATCGACGAAAGCATCAAAAAGGATTCCTTCCTCTTCCCGGTCTTTGAACACCAGCCGGGCGATGGCCGCACGGGGATGATCCTGCAATACCTTTTCCGCCCGCTCCCCATGGGCAAACGTCAGAGGTAGAGCGTAGCTCTCGGCATCCCCGTCCGAATAATCCACCCGCACCAGGGTGAGAAAAGCGGGAAGTTGGTCGTCCATAATGGGCAAGACTTCTCCGATAACCACGGTGCGAATCCCCCGGGCCTTCCCCCCGAACCACCGACAAGTCCGGAGGTAAGCGGACAAAATCCTCTCCAGGCCCGTTTTGGTCCTTCCCCGCAGGATTCCGTCCCATCTGCCGGTCGCGGTCAAGAAGGGAAGCTGGGCCGCCCGGTCCGCTCCCTCCGCCTGAATCCGGGCCGCCGGCTTGGGCTCCAGGGAAAACCAGTAGAAGGAATGAGGTCCGAGGGTGAGAAAATAGGGAAGCTCTCCGATTGGGGGGAATTCGGTGCGGCCGAAGATTTCCACCGGCACCATTTCCTTGAAGGCCGGCATCTCCAGCTCCAGGTACTGGACGAAGCGGGAGAGGTTGGCCACCACCATGATGCGTTCTTCCTCGTACCGACGCAGGAAAATCAAAACCTTGCGGTTGGCCGGCTGGAGGAACTCGATGGTCCCCCGCCCGAAGGCCTTGTACCGCTTGCGCAGGGCGATGAGCCGCTTCATCCACCAGAGGAGGGAATAGGGGTTACTCTGCTGGCCTTCCACGTTCATCGTTTCATAATGGTATTCGGGGTCGTTGATGATGGGAAGAAAGAGGCGCTGGGGGTTCGCGTGGGAAAACCCCGCATTCCGGTCCGCGCTCCACTGCATGGGGGTGCGTACCCCGTTGCGGTCACCCAGATAAATATTGTCTCCCATCCCGATTTCATCCCCGTAATACAGGATGGGGGTTCCCGGCATGGAAAAGAGGAGGGCGGTCATGAGTTCAATCCGGCGCCGGTGGTTTCCCAGAAGGGGAGCCAGACGGCGGCGGATTCCCAGGTTTATCCGCATCTGAGGGTTCCGGGCATACACCCGGTACATGTAGTCCCGCTCCTCGTCGGTGACCATCTCCAGGGTCAGCTCGTCGTGGTTCCGCAGGAAAAGCGCCCACTGGCTGTTGTCCGGAATCTGCGGGGTCTGGTCCAGAATATCCAGGATGGGAAACCGGTCCTCCATGTGCAGGGCCATGAACAGGCGGGGCATCAGGGGAAAATGAAAGGCCATGTGGCACTCATCCCCGGCCCCGAAATAGGCCACCGCATCCTCGGGCCACTGGTTGGCCTCGGCCAAAAGCATCCGATTCTTGAAGCGCCGGTCCACGTGGGCCCGTAACTGCTTCAGGAACGCATAGGTCTCGGGCAGGTTCTCGCAGTTGGTCCCCTCCCGTTCGAATAAGTAGGGAACCGCGTCAAGCCGCAGCCCGTCCACCCCCAGGTCGAACCAGTGGTCGATGACCCGAAACATGGCCTTCTGGACCTGGGGGCTCTCATAGTTCAGGTCCGGCTGGTGGGAGTAGAAACGGTGCCAGTAGTAGGCTTTGGCCACCGGGTCCCAGGCCCAATTGGAGGACTCGAAGTCCTGGAAGATGATCCGCGCCTCCCGGTACCGATCCGCGGTGTCGCTCCAGACGTAAAAATCGCGCCAGGGGCTGCCGGGTCTGGCCTGCCGGGCCCGCTGGAACCAGGGATGCTGGTCTGAGGTGTGGTTCAGGACCAGCTCGGTGATCACCCGCAGGCCCCGCCGGTGGGCCTCCCGCAGGAAGGCCTTGAAATCCTTCATCGTGCCGTACGCCGGATGGATCTCGGTGTAGCTGGAGATGTCGTACCCGTCGTCCTTCAGGGGAGAGTGGCAGAAGGGCAGGAGCCAGATCACCGTCACCCCCAGGTCCTGCAGGTAGCCCAGTTTTTGGGTGAGCCCCCGAAAATCGCCGATCCCGTCCCCGTCGCTGTCGGCAAAGGCCTTCACGTGCAGCTCATAGACGATCGCGTCCTTATACCATAGGGGATCGTCCTCCAGGGTCAAGATTTCTTTCGGCTTCACGGTCCTCCCTCTGGCCGTCATTTCTCCCTGCTCTCTCCTCCCCGCTCCACGCTTCTTTTATTCATCACAAGAAATAGTCGAAGTCTCGTTCCGTCCGCACCCTGCGCCGGATGCGGAAAATTTGCGCCGGAGCCGACCGGGGGTCCAGCTCCACGTAGTTCCTGGGGCCGGTCCACAGGTAGCGGGCTCCGCTGAGGAGGTCGTGGACCTGGTACGGCTGGCGGGGGTCCAATTCCCATTCGGCCAGGGAAATGTCCACCCAGCCCGCATGCCTGTGGTGGGGATCCAGGTTGACCACCGTCAGGATCATGTTGGAAAGGTCGTCGGTATTCTTGCTGTAACAGATCATCTGATCATTGTCAACCGAGTGAAATCGCAGGTTCCGGTCGCTCTGCAGGGCCGGGTTTTCCCGCCGGATTCGGTTGACCCGGGCGATCAAATCTTTCAGGCTGTCCGGCCGATCCAGGTCCCAGTTCTTGACCTCGTACTTTTCCGAATTCAGATACTCTTCACTCCCCGCCTCCCGGGGCTGGTTCTCGCAGAGTTCGAAGGCCGGGCCGTAAATGCCGTAGCTGGCCCCCAGCGTGGCGGCCAGGATCAGCCGGGCCATGAAGGCCGGCCTTCCTCCCATCTGGAGGTACTCGGTAAGGATGTCCGGGGTGTTGGGCCAGACATTGGGGCGGAAGAACTCCTTGACCTGCGACCGGGTGAGCTCGGTGAAGTACTGCTCCAGCTCCCACTTGGTGTTTCTCCAGGCAAAATACGTGTAGGACTGGGTGAACCCCACCTTGGCCAGGCGGTACATGATCCTGGGCCGGGTGAAGGCCTCAGACAGAAAGATCACCGAGGGGTCTTTTTCCTTCACCTCCCCGATGAGCCACTCCCAGAAGGCAAAGGGCTTGGTATGGGGATTATCCACCCGGAAAATCCGGATTCCCTGATCCATCCAGAAGAAAAACACTCCCTTCAATTCCTCCCAGAGCTCGCGCCAGTTCTCCGTGGCGAAATCGAAGGGGTAAATATCCTCGTATTTCTTCGGCGGGTTTTCGGCATACTGGATGGTCCCATCGGGGCGCCGGCCGAACCACTCCGGGTGCTCCTTCACGTAGGGGTGATCGGGGGTGCACTGGAAAGCGATGTCCAGGGCAACCTCCAGCCCTTGTTGTCGGGCTTTCGCTACCAGCCTTCGGAAATCCTCCAAGGTCCCCAAACCGGGGTGGACCGCCTTGTGCCCCCCTTCCGCCGCGCCGATCGCCCAGGGGCTGCCCACGTCCCCGGGATTGCTCTTCGGGTTGTTGTTCCTTCCCTTGCGATGGCTTCGGCCGATGGGGTGGATGGGGGGAAAATAGAGAATATCAAAACCCATCCCGGCAACGTAGGGCAGAAGGGATTCGCAATCTCGGAAGGTTCCTGGCTTTCCCTTCTTGGCGGCGCAGGACCGGGGAAACATCTCATACCAGGTGCTGCAGCGGGCCTGCACCGGTTCCACCACGACCCGCAGAACCCGCTCGTAGTCGGTGGCCCATTTTCTTTCCGGGCACCGTGCGGCCGCAGCGGCGACTTCCTCGTCCATGGCCGTTTCCGCGCGGAGGGTTTCTTCCCCGGAGGAACGGAGCAGCTTCGCCCATTTTTTGAGCTTTCCCGCGTCCTCGACCGATGCGCCGGGGACCAGGTCTTCCAGGATTTCCGCCCCGATCCATAAGTCGATGGAGACCTCCTGGCCGGCCAAAACTTTCTTGGAGAGACCTTGGCGCCAGGACAGAAACCGGTCGACCCAGGCCTGGAGCGTGTAGAGGTAGATGCCCACCTCCTCCACCCTGAATGCTCCCTGCCAGCGGTCGTTGCCCAGCGGTTTCATGGGGACCTCGCTCCACTCCGAAACCCCTTCCTTGCAGAAAAGGAGCCTTGCCGCCAGGAGGTCATGGCCATCGGCAAAGATGTCGGCCTCCACGACTACTTTCTCCCCAACGACCCTTTTGACGGGAAACCGCCCTCCGTCGATTTCCGGGCTGACCGCTTCGATGACCACTCTTTTTCTTCCATCTTCCATTTTCACCGCTGAACCCCTTGAAAGAAGAAATGGATTCCCCTGGCCCCAAAGTTTGGGTTCGAGCCCGGGGATACCGGGTCCTGCCGATCCCGAAAGCTTGGGCAGGAGATAATTTATTAATTTACCATAACATATCCAATGATCCATTAAAATTTCTAAAAGTAACCCTTTTCTGCAGAGATGGGAAAACCCCGAGTGTCGTGTCACGGAAATAATAGGCATAAAATTTCACCTGGAGCCGAGGGTCGGACGGATTCCCGCCTTGGCGGGACAAAATCCGGCGGGAGAAAAGTTTTCTTCCATGGCATCTCCGGGGTTCCGCAAAGGAACGCGGGCATCGGGCTACGCCTTCGTAAGTAGGGGCGATTCATGAATCGCCCCTACATTGGCAATATACGTCGTAAAATCTCCGTGAGCTCGGGAGGAATCAGCGCCTATTTTGGCAAGCGCATCCGTCCGACTCTCGGCTCTTGGCACGGGGGTTCGACTTTAGCAGCTTATTTCCGTGACACGACACTAGGAGAATGAAAAATGAATGAATCCCAGCTTCTTGTTCAAGGAGAAAGAAAGGTTCGTAAATCTATTGACTCGCCCCTTCCGGTCCAGTATATTTTCCTCAAGCTATAGCCCTTATTCAATCTTGACCTTTTCACCCTCGGGAGAAATGCCGGAATTAGAGGGAAAAGACACTTTCTTTTGCCTTGTTCCGGATAAACATCGACGGAAGGGCGCTTCGGATTGATCTCCGTGGTCCAAAGATTCATTTTTGCCCTCCAGATAGGGGCAATCCTTTTTCTGGGTCCCGCGGCTCTTGCGGCTGATCCTCCCGAGCCCGCCACGGTAAGAATCGGGGCGCTTCCGGTGTATGCCGGTCCTTCGGTGACCAGCGGCATCGTGAAATTTTTGAGAAAGGAGGAAGCGGTCGAGGTCCAATCGGAATTCTTTAATCGGGAAGGAAAATGGTGCGCGATCGCCGAGCCCTCGAGGAAAACCCCCTTGGGCTTCGTGAACTGTGAAGCCCTGTTATTTTCCAGGCCCCGACGGCAAACTCCGCCCCCGAGGGAGGAAACCCGCATCCCTTCTCCTCCCAAGCCTGCCTGGCCTCTGGCCCGGCACATCCCTCCCGAACCCAGGAGGGAAAGGGATTCCCCTCATTCTTTCGCAGAATTTCTGCAGGCCCTCTGGAAGGAAGATCTGGCCAGGGTTGAAAATATGATCAAAGAGGGCATCGATCCCAATGCCAAAACCAGCCTCGGAAACCGGCCTCTGGTGATCGCCGCCAAGAAAAGAAATGCGGCATTGCTGGAAATATTGATTGCCAGCGGGGCCAAGGTGGACGCGCCGGACCGAAACGGGTTGACCGCCTTGATGGCTGCGGCATCCATGGGGTTGACGCAAAATGTTCGCGTCTTGATTTCGGCGGGCGCGAACGTAAATGCCCGGGACGAAAAGAGGGCGACCCCCCTCATCTGGGCAGCCATCTCGGGGCACCCCCAGGTGGTGGAAGTCCTCCTGGCCCATGGTGCGGATGGGAGGATAAAAAACAAAGACGGCCTGACCGCCCTGGTGTTGTCGAAGAGAATCACCGCCGGCCACAAGAAGTCGCTCGCCGAAGCGGAAGAGGCAAATCGGAAAGAGGACCTGCCCGAGCTCCGCAAAACCCTCGAAAGGCACGAAGCCGTGCTTCGTCTGCTATCAGAATCCGAGGGAGGATAATCCCCGTCCCACAGAAAAACGATCTTCATCCTTCCCCGCTTATTTTTTGAAGACGCGGAAAAACCGGTCCAGGGCCGTCTTCTCCAATCCAGCGGCGTTCTCCAGCTCCCCCGCGTCCAGCCAGACGCCCTGGCACTCGGAGCACTTGTCCACCTTGATCCCCTGGCAATCGATCTCGATGAGCTCCATCCCGCACTTGGGGCACTTCATGAAGTGAAGGTCCCTCAGCATCTTCTTCTCTTCCCCCCGGAGTTTCTGGTGCTTTGCTTCCTCCACCTTCTTCTTCCGCTCGAACTCCATCCGGGCAAAATATTCTTCCTCTTTTTCACTCGGTTTTTTGCTCATATCTGGTCCTTTCCTCTCGATTCAGTTCTTTTCTTTTTCCCAGAATATGTTTCCTTTCCCTTCCTGTCAAATCCATCGGTGTTGGAATCATTGAGATATTTAATTTTCCTATTCCTTCGCGTGCTCTGCGTGCTCTGGGGTTAAGTTTTTTGGTTCATCTCCAAATTCGTTGAAAGCCAAAGAGCTGGTCTTTTCAGAATTCCCTGTGATTTCATGGGCCCGGAAGAAAAGTCATCTTGCTTGCAATCATGAAGCACCTATCTCTCCCAACCGGTGGTGGGGGTATCGGTTATTTCTTCGAAGCTTACTTATTCCGCCCCCGCTGCGCTTTGCGGATGACCAAAAGGAGGTTCCTGGAAAGCGGATCTCCCGCCGATGCTTGCTGCGCAATCTGGCTTTCCTTCCGGCCCCTTGGCAGGCTTTCAGGAAAAATTCGATCGACGAATTTGGAGATGATCCAGTTTTTTTATCCCCCGTCGCGGCGGCGTCTCACTCCTTCAAGGCCCCCGCGGTCAGTCCTTCGACGATCCTTTTCTGGCAGGCAAAGGCGAAGAAGACCAGGGGAAGGGTGACCACGATGGAGGCCGCAGCGATCTCCCCCCAGGGTATTTCGTGGATTCCCGGGAAGAGGGCGATGGCCACCGGCACCGTCCGAGAAGCCTCCGTGGAGGTGAACGTTAGGGCATACAGAAATTCATTCCAGGAAAAAAGGAAAACCAGGATTGCCGTGGAAAAGATCCCCGGCGCCGCCAGGGGTACCAGAATCTTGTGAAAAATCTGGAACGGGGTGCAGCCGTCCACCCATGCAGCCAGAAAAATATCCTCGGGGACTTCCTGGAAAAAATGAGTCAGGACCCACAGGGAAAGGGGCAAGGAAAAGGTGGTGTAGGTAATGACCAGGGCCCACCAAGTGTCCCGCAGATGGAGGGCGCGAACCAGGATGTACAGGGGACTCACCGTGGCGATGGGCGGGAACATGGTCGCCGCGAGGACGAACCCCAGGATCAGGGCCTTGTAACGTACCCGGAACCTGGCCAGGCCGAAAGCCCCCAGGCAGCCGATGAGCAGGGCAAAAACGGTGCTCAAGGAGGCGATGCCGGCGCTGTTTCCCATTACCCGCCAGAAGAGGGGTTCCCGCAGGATCGATCCGTAGTGGACCCCGGTGGGCACCTCGGGTAAAACGGGCGGCAAACGGGTGAGCTGGGCTTCGGGCTTCAGGCTGGTGATAAGCTGCCAACCGTAAGGCCCGAGGCAATAAAGGATGACCAGGATCAACAAAAAGAAAAAGCCCAGTTTTTTCATAACCCAGGAAATAAAAGCCTCTGCGCCCTCCGGGGATGAAGAAAAAATCAACCGCAGAGGACGCAGAGACCGCAGAGCTTGTTTTTGCTAAAGACGAAAACACAAATCATTTTATGGATATGGACTCCTTCTTGCCTTTCGATCCTCCGGGGATCGAGACAAGAGGATGAACGAAGAGGAAGCAGAGAGCGCAGAGATCGTTCCTTGAAAGCCCTTGGCCGTTTTGTCCTTGCGGGCAGCCCTTGCATCGCGGCCCTGAGCTTTTCGCCATCTTAACCTCTGCGTGCTCCGCGACCTCTGCGGTTAAGTTTTTTTATTTTTTTGTCCATTATTCCAATATTCCACACTTCCATGTATTCCTTTCCCTTCATTCTCTGCGGTTCGGTTTTTATCCTTGCCGGTACAGCTTCAGGAAAAACACGGTGATTCCGCCGGCGGAGAGAAAGGTGACCACCGAGAGGGCCGAACCGTACCCGAACTGGAGCGTCTGAAAGAGCATTTTATAGGCGTATAGGGACAGGGTCTCGGTGGTGTTCGCCGGGCCTCCCCCGGTGAGGACGTAGATCACATCGAATACCCTCCAGGCATCCAGCATCCGGAAAACCAAGGCCACCAGCAGAACCGGCATCAGGAGGGGAAGGGTGATCCGGCGGAAGGCGGCCCAGGATCCCGCTCCGTCCACCCGGGCCGCCTGGTAGAGTTCCCGGGGTATGATCTGTAATCCGGCCAGGAGAAGAATCACCACAAAGGGCGTGGTCTTCCAAACGTCCGCGAAAATGGCGGCGTGCAGGGCCAGCCCGGGGGTTCCCAGCCAGTTGATCTTCGCCCCCAGGAGGAAATTCAAAATCCCGAATTCCGGGTTGTAGATCCATTCCCACATCCGGGCCGAAACAACCGTGGGAATGACCCAGGGGACGAGGATCAGCGCCCGGACCCAGTCCTTCCCCTGGAAGGAGCGGTTCAACAGGAGCGCAATCCCCAGCCCGAGGAGGAGCTGGGCGGAGACCGACACCGCGGTAAAATAGGCCGTGTTCTGCAGGGCGTTCCAGAAGCGGTCATCCTGCAGGAGGAATCGGTAATTCTCCAGGCCCACGAATTTTGAGATGTCGAAGATCAAGAGGCGCCGGTGGAAGCTCAGATAGATCACGTACAGAAGGGGAAAAAGGGCCACCCCGCCCAGGAGTCCCAGGGCGGGAGCCACGTATCGATAGCCGCTTTCCCTTCCCCGCATCATTCTGCCCCCATGATATGCTCCACCTGCTTGTGGGCCGAGCGCAGGGCTCGCCCGGGAGATTTGATTCCGCTCAAGGCGGCGCTGAATTCCGGCTGCAGGACCTGGGTGATCATCAGGTAATAGGGGGTCACCGGCCTGGGAATGGCTTCCATGAATATTCCATAAAGGCGGGGAAGGAGCGGCTGGGCCTCCGCCAGATCTTTGTCCCGATACAGGGACTTTCTCGTCGGGTGGTAGCCCACCGAGAGGGCCAGGAACTTCTGGGAGGGGGAAGAGGCCAGAAAAATCAAAAGCTTTTCCGCCTCCCGGGGGTACCGGGAATGGCGATTGAGCCCCAGTTGCCACCCCCCCAGGGTGGGAGCCGACCTTCCCCCGGGGAAGAAGGGAAGCGGAGCGATCCCGATTTTTCCTCGCACCGGAGATCCTTCTCTCTGGAGCAACCCCCAGGCATAGGGCCAATTTCTCATGAACAGCGCTCCCCCGTTGCCGAAAATATTCCTCGCCGTCTCTTCCACCGCCGAAGTCACCAGGGGCGGGCTGACCCGATACTTTACGATCAGGTCCCGCATGAACCCCAGGGCCTCCTGATTCTCGGGGGAATCGATCACCGCCCTTCCCTTCTGGAAGACCCTTCCCCCATTGCTTCCCATATATTCCAGGACGTTGCAGACCAGGCCTTCGTACTGTTTCCCCTGCCACAGAAATCCGTAGATCCCCTTCTCCTTCCTCAGGACGGCCTGCGCCGCCTGGACCAGCTCCGGCCATGTCCGGGGAGGTCGGAAACCGTACTTTTCCAAAAGGCCCTTCCGGTAATACAGAAGGCCGGCGTCGATATACCAGGGAAGGGCAAACCATCGGTCCCAGTATTGAACCGCCTCGACGGGGCCGGGGAAAAAATCCTCCCGTTCCGCGGCGGGCAGCAGATGGCCAACTTCGCGCAGCCACCCGGCCCGGGCGAAGGACGGCACCCAAATCACGTCCAGGCTGAAGACGTCGAAATCCGAACTACCGGCCTCCAGGTTGGTTGCATAAAACTGGTGCTGCTCATCAGAGGAAGAAGGAAGCATTTCCTCCCGCACCCGGATGCCCGGGTTTTCCTTTTCAAATTGGTCCAGCAGCCGGCGCAGTGGGCCCGGATCTCCAAAGATTTTTCCCAGCTTGAGGACCAACCGAACCGGGCCTTCGGGCGGTGGGGAAGATTGCGGAGAACAGCCGGTAAGGAAGATAAGGCTTGAAACGATACCGATCATGCCGATCCGGATGGTTGCCGTGGACTTCATGGCCACTCCTTTCTTCCATCCTCTCCTTTTTTACCCATACATACAAGTTTTTTTGACCGATGAAAATAAGGATGTTGGCCCCGAGGAGATTGGTCCTCATCTTCTGCCAAAGCTTATGCCGGACTCAAGACCCCCTGGAAGTCCTCTTATATAGGACAAATTCCTACCCCGGAGGATTCCATCCAATTTTTTTAGACACCTTTTTCCTTCCTTTTTCGGGTAATTTCCCGGCGACGGGGCCATATGGCCAAAAACAAAGCGCTATTCATTCCTCTGTAGCTTTGGCACGGATCTTGGAAATCATTGTCTTAAAGAGAGGGCGATTCTTCATCGTCGAGCGGGAGGTGTGTCATGGGAATTTCAGGAAAGTACGGAAAGGTGTTCATTTCCAAAATCGGGGAGGAGGAACCGATCTTCATCCTCCGGGCGCAGGATCAACTGGCGGTCCAGGCGATTGAAATGTACAGAAAGAGATCGAGGCATTCCGCAACTGGAGCGGGCCGAAGAGGATGCCCGATTGATGGGCCGCCGCAGCCCCGGTATCGGTAAAAGACGCCAGCAGGAAGAATCACCTTGTCTTTGCCGGCTGGGATCAGAAGAGGGAGGAAGGAATGGCCAAAATTGCCGTGCTTCTGGCGGATCGGTTCGTAGACGTGGAATATGCCGAGCCCGCGGCGTTTATGAAGGGCAAGGGCCATCAACTGGTGCACGTGGGCCTGGAGCCGGGGAAAACCCTAAGGGGAAAAGAAAAAGGTACCGAAGTGACAGTCGATTGGGCCCTGCGGGACTTTTCGGCGGACCCCTTTGACGCCTTGTTCATTCCCCGGAGCTGCACCTTCGGCGATCCGGGCGCCAGAGAAGAGGCGGGCCAATGGGTGAGAGGGTTCTGGCAGAGGGGAAAACCGGTGTACGTATCCAACCGACGGTCTTCCCCGGGCAGAAACCCCTCGACGCAACCGGGAGAGAAAGGAGGGTAGGATGCTGCCGCAAGGGAATTTTTCGACCTGGAAAGGGGATTCCCAGCTCCCTGTGGGGGAAATCATTCTCTGTCCCCACCAGCCGGGAAATTTGAAGATTTCCAAAGGAGCCTGCGCAAAACGCTACCTGCAGAGTCAGAAGAGTGTGTACTTCGAAAGACTGCTGGGGAATAGCCCCTTCTGGGATGGGTATTCCCTCTGCCGCAAGTGTTCGATCGGGAAGCGGGCCCTGAGGGCGGAAAGAATGCGGAAATAACCGAAACCGGGGGACTGTGGTATGGAAAGACTCCGCAACCTCGGGGGAGGTCCAAAGATGAGAGTATGGGTTGACGAAGAACGCTGCGAAGGAATGGGCATCTGCGCCGATCTTTGCCCCGAGATCTTCGAGTTGAAAGGCGCGGTTGCGGTGGTCAAAATCGAGGAGCAACAGGAAGTCCCCAGGGAGTTGGAGGAGATGTGCCGCGATGCGGCGGAATCCTGTCCCAGCGAAGCGATTATCGTGGAAGAATAGGGCGACGCAGCGGATGGGGCCCAACGGCAAAAGAAAAGACCCTTCCCCATCTTCGGGTTTGGAAGATAACCGATCCGGACCGAAGGGTAGTCAAATCGGATGGAAGTAGAATCAGAATACAAGATAGCCCCGGGAGAACCATGGCCAGAGTGGCGATCATTTTCCCCCAAAGGTTCGAAGAACCGGAGTATCAAAAAGCCGCCGAGGCCTTTCACCGGGCGGGACATGAATTGGTCCATCTGGAAGGCCGGGGAAAGAAAGAAAAGCAGAATCAGGGAAGTCCATGGAAAACTGGGAAACCCATCAAAGAGGTGTCGGTAGAGGATTTTGACGCCCTTTTGATCCCGGGGGGATATCACCCGGAGCGGTTGGAATTCGCAGAAGAGGAATTGCATTTCTTCAGGAAGTTTCTGGAAACCGGCAAACCCGTATTCGGCACGGGCCTTAAAGAGGCCTGAAGGAGGGAAAAAATGAAAAACGTATCCCTGCTTATCATCCTGCTCTTGTTTGTCCTTTCCTCGACCGGATGGGCCCTAGCCCAGGAGAAGGCGAAGGGGGAAAAACCGGCTGAGTCGGCCAAGCCCGAGGCGGTAAAAAAAGAGCCGCCCCCCCCGCCCATGAAATACCGGATGGGGGGAATCATTACGGCCATCGATCCTTCCGCCAAGAAGATCACTCTCCACCAGAGCAGCGTGAAAAGGGAAAAAGCCGTCACCCTGATTCTGGGCAAAGAAGCGTCGGAAAAATTGCCCGGTATGAAAGTGGGGGATGCGGTCAATGTTTGGGTGACGGGGAAGACCGTCACCCATATGGAGAAAGTGAAGGAGGGGTTTTTTTCCCGGAAATAAAAAAATGGAATCATGGGTAGGAAAATGAACGACAAGAACCCGGCATTCCAATATTCCATTGTTCCATCATGGCAATATCTTTTCTCTGTGGCCCTCCTGGTGATTTGGGCCACGCCGGCTGTTCCCAGAAACAGATAGCCAAGGAGGAGACGGGGGCTAACCCGGTCATGGAAAGCTATTGACTCCCCGAAGGGAAGATGGCTAATATATCTCATCTTCATAATTCTCTTGTGCTTTTACGAGCGCTCTTGGTCCGTCATATTCCCCAGGGGAGGATTGGGTGGCGAAGATTCTATGCGTCGATGACGAGCCGGCTCTTCTCCGGATCTATTGGGACGAGTTATCCGAAGAAGGCTATGAGGTCATCCTGGCCCGGGACGGAAAGGAGGCCCTGGGGCTGATTTCCGCGCAGAATCCCCACGTGGTCATCCTGGACATCCGGATGCCAAATATGGACGGTCTCGAAGCGCTGGTCGCCCTGCTGGGAAAAAACCACACCCTGCCCGTGATCCTACACTCGGCTTATTCCGAGTACAAGGAAAGTTTCATAACCGCGGGGGCGGAAGCTTTCGTTTTGAAAGGCTCTGACCTGGCCGAGCTCAAGCGAGCCATCCGGAAAATCCTGGACCGGGAGGGAGGGGCAGGCGAAAACTCGGTACCATCCCCTCCCAAACCCGGGCGAAAATCTCCCTGAGGAATTCTTTCCCCCTTCCGGATGGGGGAATCCGATGCCCCCTGCCGTTGAATTACCGGGGGAAGAGATCGCTCCCATACCGGCGGTAACTCAGTCCTATGGCCTTTGTGCTGATCATCGATGAACAAAACCTGTCCAGCCAAGAGCTGGGCAACCACCTGCAGGACCTGGGACACGGGGTTACCTTCGCCCATACGCTGGACGAGGGTTTTCAGCAAGTGCTATCCGGGGCTTTTGAGGTGGTGTATCTCAATCCCCAGATGCCGGACGGCGCCGGCCTGGACTGGCTTCCCAAAATGCTGGCCCACAATTCCCATCCCGAGATCATTATCCTCACCGATTCGGCCAACCCGGACGAAGCGGAAGCGGCCATTCAGCGCGGGGCCTGGGATTATATCGAGAGGACCGCCAATTTGAAGTCCATGGCATTTCCTCTTTTCCGCGCCCTCCAGTACCGGGCCAAAAAGACCCCCGGCCCCCTTTACACGGCCTTGAAACGGGAAACCTTTGCCGAGATCATCAGCAACAGCCCGCAGATGAAAGCGGCTATGGAGCTTCTGGCGCAGGCCGCCAAGAGCGATGCCAACGTTCTCATCTCGGGAGAAACGGGGACGGGCAAGGAGCTCTTCGCCTGGGCCATCCACAACAACAGCTCCCGCGCTCAAAAGAATTTTGTCGTGGTGGACTGCGCTTCCCTACCGGAAACCCTGGTGGAAAGCACCCTCTTCGGCCACGAACGGGGGGCCTACACCGGAGCTGAAAAATCCCACATCGGGTTGGTCAAGCAGGCCGACGGGGGAACCCTCTTCCTGGACGAAGTCAGCCAGCTCCCCCCCTCGATCCAGGGATCTTTCCTACGGGTCCTCCAGGAGCGGAGGTTTCGACCGGTGGGGGGAGTCCAGGAAGTCAGCAGCGACTTCCGCCTCATTGCCGCCACCAACCAGAATCTACACGAGATGGTCCAGAGGGGAGAGTTTCGCAAGGATCTTCTCTTCCGCCTCCAAACCATCACCATCGAACTCCCCCCCCTGAGAAACAGACCCGAAGACATAAAATATCTCGCCATCTACCACATCAGCGGCCTCTGCGAACGGTACGGGATCGGGATGAAGGAATTCTCCGCCGAGTTCCTCGATGTTTTCATGCACTATCAATGGCCGGGAAACGTGCGGGAACTGGTGAACGCCCTGGAAAAGGCCATCATTGCAGCCCGTTATGAACCCGTTCTGTATCCCAAGCACCTCCCCACGCAGATTCGCATCCAGGTAGCCCGGGAAACTGCCAGCCGGGGGGATTCCCAGGAATCGCTCCTGAAAAGCCGCCCGACCATATCCCCGAACCTTCCCCGGCTCAAGGACTACCGGACCGCCGCCATGGCCCAGATGGAAAAGAAATACTTGAAAGATCTATTGGACCTCACCGGGGGAAACATATCGGAGGCCATGCGCATCTCCGGTCTTTCCCGTTCCCGTCTCTACGGCTTGCTGAAAAAATACCAGTTCTCCGCTCCTTGAACCTTGGCTTTCCGATTCTCCCATAAAAAATTTTAACCTCAGAGGCCACAGAGCACCCAGACGCAAAAACAGCCAAAGTTTCAAGGTCCGGGGCAGAAGGGAAAAAGTCGGTTGGTTTTCCCTCCTATTCAATTGGACGATTTCCCATTGAATGGGAATAATCTCACCACAGTGGACAAATTCGCCGTCATTTTTTATTCCGCGAGCCTTCCCAACCCTTCGTAACCGCACAAGATTCGACGAAAACGCAGCGAGCACACCGGTTGGCATATTTCTTGGTTAGGCAAAAATAGAAAAATCCAGATAGCCCTCATACAACGGGGGAAGGGGACAGATCAGCGGAACTCGAGGCGTAGAGGAAAAATCACCGGCAAGGATAAAAGAAATATACGAACTTCCCGGGACTGGCGGAGGATCAGGGTGAAAAGAAGAAAAATTTTGCTCGCCGAGGACGAAGAAATCCTGCGGTTCCTTTACCGCGAGGAACTTCAAGAGGAAGGCTTTGAAGTGGTCACCGCAAGCAATGGAAAAGAAGCCCTGCGTCAGCTGGAAAAGGCGAAGCCGGACCTGGTCATTCTCGACATCGCCATGCCCGCGATGGACGGCCTCGAGGCGCTCCCCCGGATCAAGGAAAAACGCAAAGGAATCCCTGTCATTGTGTACACATCCCACCCGGGATATCTTACCCACGCCGGGACCCAGGCCGCCGACGCCTGTATCCTGAAGTCCGGCGATTTAGAGGAGATAAAAGAAAAGGTTCGCCAGTTGTTGGTTGTCGAATGAGCCCGCGGAAGAAAACGCCACGATGCACGAAAATCCTCCCCCCGCAAAGGATCGGACCGCGGGAATGGAGGCGGCCGATCGCCTCTTGAGGGAAAAATTCCCCCTTCCCTTCCGAAAATCCTATTGGGGAGGGAAAACCATCTTTCGCGATCTCTTTTATGAGAATTTAGGGTGCTCGCTTCTCGAAGCCGAAGAATGGGTGGATACTTTGGAAAGACTGGGCAAAATCAAATTCCAGCAAGATCCCGGGGAGAGCGGGCAAGGCACCTGGGAAATTCTTTGATTTCCTCCCTTGAAGTTTTCTATTTCTCATTCCCGCATTATGAGACATTTCCAATCAAAAAGGATTGCCGTCTAAAAAAATTGGACGCATTTGGAGGGAAAGGATTCCTCCGGCCCCGGCTGAATTCCGCAACCCCACGAGATTGCTATTAAAAATCCTGAAACCCCGGATGCTCCTTCTTCCGGCATGCTTTTTGAAAAGGATCCTGTAAGCCTGCCAATGGAGGGAAGGCACGATGATTGTGATCTTGTACACCAGTCATTGGGAAGAGCCGGCGGAAAGACTGCAGAGGTTGATCCAATCCTCCTTTCCCGTCGAGGGAATCGAAATCTACCGGACCCTGAGCAGCTTTCTGCACCGGATGCAGAATCCCCCCGACCTTCCCTTTGTCGTCGTTTTATTGGCCGGCGAACGGAACGAACTCTTAGATTTTCGCTCCATCGACCATCTCCTCGGAGGGACACGCCTGATTCTGGTCCTTCCGGATCAGGCCGAGGAAACCCTGCGAACGGCTCACCTTTTGCGCCCCCGTTACCTGACCTATGCGGACAGCGATTTCTCCGACCTGGCCCAGGTCATCAAGAAAATGGCGGGACTGCAGCCGGGGTAAATAGGAATACTGAAAGGAGGATCATTCAAAATCGAGGTGCGCCAAGGTAGATCTTCCTCCCAGAAATATGAAGGTCTGTCCTCAGCCCTGGAGAGCCTGGAGGAAATTCGCCGCCGGGCTGAGGGGAAGCGTCTGGCCGTATTTGTGGACTATGACGGAACCCTCACCCCCATCGTCGATCAACCTGAAGACGCACGGTTATCCGAGAAGGTCCGTGAGATCCTGAGTTACCTTGCCGCCCATTTCCCGGTCGCCGTGATCAGCGGGCGGGACCTAAGCGATATCCGCGAACGGGTGGCGGTTGATAAAATCGTTTATGCCGGCAGCCATGGCTTTGAAATTGCCTTTCCCGACGGAAGGGTCTGGGAACACCCCCTGGCCGTCGATTACCTCTCCTTCCTGGACCGGGTGGAATCCAAACTCGAGGAACGGCTCAGGAGAATCGGCGGATGTCGGCTGGAGAGGAAGAGGTTTTCCCTGGCCGTCCACTACCGCCGGGTCGCCGAGGCCCATTTCGCAGGGGTGGAGAAAGCGGTCTATGAGTCGACGCAGGATTTTCCTGAGCTTCGCCTGTCAGGGGGTAAAAAAATTTACGAATTTCAGCCCCGGGTTGAATGGCACAAGGGGAAAGCCTTGTTGCTGCTCCTGGAACTCCTCGATTTGAATCGACCGGACGTCCTTCCCCTGTACATTGGGGACGATGCAACCGATGAAGACGTCTTCCAGGTCCTGCAGGCCCGGGGTTTGAGCATCCTGGTAGCCGAGGAATCTTGGCCCACCGCGGCACATTATTCTTTGAAGGACCCGAAGGAAGTCCAAACCTTTCTTCAGCGGATTCTCCCCCTGCTTCAGGGGAATCGGAATGAAATTCACGCTGGAGGGAAGGTCACCCGGCAGAAGCCCCGCTGCCGCAGGAAATGAAACCCAGGCATCGAAGCTGCTCCCATCTTCCAGGCCGGCAAAAGGGGGAGGAATCCGGTGCCCCACCCAGGAGATCGCCGCCCTGCCCCACATTCCGGGGAAGTAACTGGCCAAAACGATCATCGTCAAGCTGGATGGGAAAATGGCCATGGCGGTACTGCCGCCCTCCCACCGGGCGGATCTCGACCTGTTAAATGAGGTCTTGGGGGCCCGAAAGACAACCGTGAAATCACGGAAAGTCCCATTCCGGCGATAAAAATCTTTTCCCCCAGGAATTTTTCCTCTTTTACGGGAAAAGTGGGGATTACCATTTTTATTGAAATCTCCTAAACCTTTGAAATAATTTATGGGAGGGCTTATTGCCCGACTTGGCATGGTTCTTGGTTTCCTGCTCCATGATTCCCTAAATAGCTGGGGGAGCAAAGATGGACTATATTTTCCCCTCTGGAGTGAAGAAATCGATTTTGGAGGGCGCTCATGAAATGTCCCCGTTGCAGCGGAATGATGGCCCAGGAAAAGTTTTTCGGCCCCGGTGAGCCTTTCTGGGGGTGGAGATGCCCCCGTTGCGGAGAAATTCTGGATTCTCTGATATTCGAGAACCGCGTCCAGCAAATAGGAGGGGGCCGGAGAAAAGAGGAGGCCGCGAGGAAATAAAGATAGAGGAAGCGCTGATGAATTTATTATCGATCGGCAGGATTTTCGCCCTGGGGTTCGTTCTTTTCTTCCTCCCCCTGACAGGCCGGGCCCTTGCCCAGTGGAGAGGATACAGCGGGTGGGATTGGGGGCCCGGGACGATGCACTGGTGGATGATGGGGTGGATGGGCCCGATCTTCATGGTAGTCTTCTGGGTGCTGGTCATCGTGGCCATCGTTTATTTCATCCGCTGGCTGGTCTCCTCGCCGAGAAACAGCCATGGCCCCAAGGCTCAGGATTCGGCCATGGAGATCCTCCGCAACCGATACGCCCGGGGAGATATCGGCAAAGAGGAGTTCGAAGAGAAGAAAAGGGATTTGACCTCCTGAGAAAATCCTCCGCGAAACCAACGGGGTGGCTCAGGATAATCTAAACTTGGAGGGTAAAGTCATGAAAAAACTGGGTGGTCTTTTTCAGGAAGCGGACTGGAAATCGGAAAAACACGTTCCGGTGATCGAATGCCCGGACACGGTCAAGAGCGGGGAACCCTTTGAGATCCGGGTCTCCATCGGGAAAGAAGTTTCCCATCCCAACACCACCGAGCACCACATACGCTGGATCCAGGTCTTCTTCCACCCGGAAGGGGGCAAGTTCACCTACCAGCTGGCCAACTGCGAGTTCACCGCTCACGGCGAATCCACGGACGGAGCCGACAAAGGGCCGGCTTATACGCATCACGCCGCAACGGTCTCAGCCATGGTCAAGAAACCCGGTACGATTTACGCCCTCGGTTTTTGTAACATTCACGGGCTGTGGGAAAACCGGAAGGAAATTAAGGTGGCCTGAAACAGAGGGACTGAAACCGGGAAGGCCAGGCGATGGGAATGCCCGGGGGCTTCGGCGGGGTGGTCCTCACCGATCTTCGTGGGCCGGCTGATCCCTCTATTCGGGGAAAGAAAGGCCATCGTTGGCGGAAGCTGTCAAACTTCGTTTTTTTAAGATTTAAAAGTTAGAGACCTCCGGAGGACTATCTCCGGGGGAATTTAGGAAAAAAAAAGGAGATGACCCATGAAAAGATGGCCCTCACTCGGAATTTTTCTCTTATTTTGCCTATGGCCGGTATTCGATGGGGGCGCCTTTGCTTTCGACGCCGGGAATTTTCTGGTCGGCGACCGCGTCGTGGTGGGTCCCGGGGAAACCAAAGAGAGCGGGTTCACCGTCGCCGGCGCTGACGTGGAATTCTCGGGGAAAGCCCAAAAAGATCTCAGGGCCTTCGGGGCCAGCGTGGTCCACTCGGGGGAAGTGGAAGGAGACATGCTGGTGCTGGGCGCCCAGGTGACCCTGGCGGGAATTTACCATGGAAGGGTCAGAGCCGGCGCCGCCAGCCTGGTTCTTTCGGGAACCTTCGACCACGACGTGGCCGCCGGGGCGGCCAGGATCACTGTGGCTCCCACCGCGGTGATCAAGGGGAATCTCCGCTACACGGCTGCAACCCTGGAGCGGAAGGAAGGAGCCCGGATCGAAGGCACGGTCGCCCGAAGGGAGTTCCGGGAGCGGGAAGAATGGATCGAAAAGGGGAAAAAGGCCCTCTCCGGGCTCTGGCTGGCCTATTGGCTTCTCTCCATTCCTGCCCTGATCATCGTGGGGGTCCTGGCCCGTTATCTCTCCCCCCGGGGAACCGAGGAGGTCCTTTTCCGCCTCTCCCGATTTCCCTGGAAGAGTATCGGAATAGGCCTGGTTTTCATCGTGGTGGTACCCGTGGCGGTGATCATCGCCATGGCCACCCTGGTGGGAATCCCGGCGGGGATCATCACCCTGATGATCTACGCCCTTTTCCTGTACATCAGCCGGGTTTTCGCCGGAGTCTGGATCGGAAGAAAAATACTCGGGATCTTCAGCAAAACCTGGGCCGAGGCTTTCCTGGGGCCCCTGATCCTGGGAACCCTGATCATCTCCCTTCTGCTGGCCATTCCGGTAGTGGGATGGTTTTTCTGGCTTCTCTTTGTTCTCCTCGGGGTGGGGGCCATGTGGCAGGCCATATGGGAGGAAAACCGCAGGCAGCGGCAAGGACCTCCGCCCGAATCCCAGGCGGCATCCGGAGAAGTTCCCTCTCCGGGATAGACCTCGCTCTGGAGACGGGCCCAATCATGGAACCGAAGGGCGATTCCAGGGTGGGCCCGAGATCCTGTTGGGGAAAATGGCTGGAAGAAAATATACTTTTGAGCAGAATATCCGGCTATCGAAGATCTCAGAGGAGGTTAAAAATCTCAGGGAAAGATGGAACTTGAAAAATTGAAAATTTTATTCTTTTAACATCTCTTATCCCATATGGAACGGGAGAGCGAATTTTGAAAGTCACCGGGGCCGATGGACGCAGCGGGACCGCAAAAGTTGAACTGAGGAGGAAAAATTATGAAACTGAACCTAAAAGCGTTGACTCTTTCCCTGGCCATTCTGTGGGGAGCCTGCGTTTTGCTGGTGGGTCTCGCCAACCTGTTCTGGTCGGGATACGCGGCTGCCTTCTTGAACCTTCTGGCTTCCATTTACCCCGGGTACCACGCTTCGGGGTCCTTCGGCGATTTGATCGTCGGAACCCTATACGCGGTCCTGGACGGGGCCGTGGGCGGGCTGATATTCGGGTGGCTATACAATTCCCTGGCAGGAAAATAGGCCTGCCGGCGGGAGCATGGCGATGATGCCACGCGCCGGGAAGGTAGAGGACTGGTCAGGACTCCCGGGGAGAATGCAGAATCCGGCATTTCCGGCGTCTGTGGTTACCGAACCAACGGAGTTTTCCCTTCTGGAATTCGTAGAAATATTGAAAAGCAATCCTGCCCCGTGGGAAAAATTCCCAAATAATGAGAGCCGGTCCAATTTTTTTGGAAAGCTCCTTCCCGGGTTCCCCGACAAGATTTCGGACATTCCTTCAACGCTTCGAAAAATTTAACAAAAAAGGGGTTTTCTGGATTGGCCCGCCTGGCATATCGTTTGCAACCCGGAATAGAAACACGTCAGCCGCAAGGGTCGGGAATTTTTCCGCCATCGCCGCTTGCGACTTGCGACTGTAGGGGGTCATCCAAACGAAATTTCCACGGAGGAGGGAAAACATGGCTTTCTTGAAATCAGGAGACCGGGCAAAAGTTCACTACACGGGAAAATTTGAAGATGGGCAGGTGGCGGTCACCTCCATGGACAGCGGACCCATCGAAGTCACCCTGGGTAGTTCGGAGGTCATTGACGGGTTTGAAAAGGCTCTGGTGGGGATGCAGCCGGGGGATTTCAAGAGCACCACGATCTCCGCCGAAGAAGGTTACGGTCCTTACAACGAGGACCTGGTGGTGACCGTGAAAAGAAGCAGTTTGCCCCAGGACATGGAGCTGAAAATCGGAGACCAGCTGGAGATCGCTCCCGAAGGCGGGGAAGCCTATGTTGTAACGGTGGCCCTGGACATGAACCACCCCCTGGCGGGAAAAGACCTTATTTTTGACATCCAGCTGCTGGAAATCCTGTAGCCCCGGATGAATAAAAAAACTTACCCGCAGAGGTCGCGGAGCACGCAGAGAAATAAAAAAATGGAATAATGGAAGAATGGAATATTGGAATGTTGGATAAAAAAATGAACCACCAAAACCCATTATTCCATCATTCCATTATTCCAATATTCCAATTTCCGGCTGATTCCATCATTCCAATTTATCTGCAAGGAGGCAGGCCATGATGGTGAAAGACTTAATGACCCGAAACCCGGAAATCGTCGGGTCCGGCGACCCGGTGAAAAAAGCTGCTGAACTGATGGAGAAGAACAATGTGGGCGCGGTCCCTGTCTTCGACGAAGGCGGCGGGGCAGTCGGGGTCCTGACCGACCGGGATATCGCCCTGCGCCTGGTTGCCGGGGGGAAAGACCCCCAGACCACGAAAACCGGAGATATTATGAGCCGCGCGGTTGTCTATTGCCCCGACGATGCCCATGCATCGAAAGCCGCACAAATCATGGAGGAAAAGAAAATTCGCAGGCTGCTAGTAAGAGACCCGCGGGGGAAAGTCACCGGCATAGTCTCCCTGGGGGATTTGGCCAAGGGTCTCAGCAAGGATAAGGCGGGAAAATTGATCCGGCAAGTGTCCAAGCCCGCCGCACCGCCCGGATAGCCGGCGAAAAGAGGATCCCATCGAAATTCGTCAAAAGCCAAATGTCTAAAATGTTTCCATTGTCCTGCGATTTCAGCGCCCTGGAAGGAAATCCCGCCTTGGCGGAATTTCCTTCCAGCCCTTGACAAGCTCCTATCCGAACAAAAGGACCCAACTGCTGTTACTTTATATTGTCATCGTACGAAGTTTCCTTGACACATTGTGTAAAAAAACTTTCCTTCCTGAAAGAGTGAAGAACAAACCTATCATTTTTTTCGCTTACGATCAGGATATATTTGCAATGAAAATGAATAGTAGGCAAAAAATTAGGAAAGGGCTTATTCTTTTTTCATTCTTTCTGTTTCCAGCGTTCTTTTACTACCTTTCTCCTGTGCTGATAATTCTGGCTTCTGCCCAAGGAATTATAAATGGTAGTTTTTTGGTTTTTAGCCTATTGTTTTTGAGTTCTTTGCTATTCGGTCGAGCTTATTGCGGGTGGGTTTGTCCGGGATCAGGCTGCCAGGAAGCTATTTTTATGGCCCAAAATAAAAAAGTCTTGAAAGGTGATTTAGTTAAATGGTTTATTTGGGTCCCATGGATTGGGGTTATTACCTTTCTCGCCGTTAGGGCTGGAGGTTATCATCAGGTTGATTTTTTCTATGAGACCACTCACGGCTTTTCTGTCGCAAACCTTCAGGCCTTAATCATTTACCTCTTTATCCTTTTAGTCCTAATAGTTTTTCCAGCCTTTCTATTCGGGCGAAGATCTTTTTGCCATCATCTCTGTTGGATGGCCCCATTCATGATTATTGGAAGGGCGATAAGAAACCGTGTCCAATGGCCGTCTTTAAGGCTTTTTGCAGACAAAGAAAAATGTATGAACTGTCATACCTGTAGCGATAATTGCCCCATGAGTTTGCCTGTGGAAATGATGGTCAGGAGCAATAAAATGGAACATACCGAATGCATACTTTGTGGAACTTGTGCTGACGGTTGTCATGAGGGTGTAATTACATTGGGGTTTCGTCAGAGGAACAAGAACCTTGAGAACACGGGCTGTAGTTAAGTTGCGTTTCTAGGCTGGCCGGTTAAGAATGCCTTTCATAGTTTGGATTACTGCTGATTATATAAACCTAAACGTTGCATAAAATTCCAATGGAGAAGGTTCGTCATTCCCGCGAAACCTGTCCCCGCAGGTAGTAAGCGGGGAGCGCGAATCCAGAAAGGAAGCCTAGATTCCGGGTCAATCCCGGAATGACGGAGGCTAAAATTCTCCGGAAGGAATATCCAGACGCAGCATGACAATCATGATGAGACGCAATCCTATCAATGGTTCCCAATGTGCATCAGCATGAATTTATGCACCTGGTGAGTAAAGATACCATGAATTAAAAACCTTTGATACACAGACCATATCAGTAGTGTCCCAACGTTATTAGAGTAATTTTAACTGGTTAGAAGAATCAGCCTTTTTTTCTTCGGGTTTAATTTGCGAAAGCAATTGGAATAATGGTGTTTTC
>Ga0111180_1038_pt1 | contig 28478 bp, 22 predicted proteins | sample DeeMarSWOR324_28_FD_80237 | JGI IMG/M metagenome (GOLD analysis project Ga0111180, IMG submission 80237) | Deltaproteobacteria bacterium SM23_61
CGCCGCCTACGCCATCGGTGCCCAGCATGGCTACTTCTACGTGCGGGCCGAGTACCCCATTGCCGTAACCCACGTGAAAAAGGCCGTGGCCGACGCCCAAGACCTGGGCCTCCTGGGAAAAAACATCCTGGGAACGGGCTTCGATTTCGAAGTGAAGATCAAGGAGGGGGCCGGGGCCTTTGTCTGCGGGGAAGAGACCGCGCTCATCGCTTCCATCGAGGGTCGGCGGGGCATGCCCCGGACCCGGCCGCCTTTCCCCGCCGTGGCCGGACTGTGGGGAAAACCCACCAACATCAACAACGTGGAGACCTTTGCCAATATCCCCCCCATCATTCACCGGGGGGCGGGGTGGTATGCCTCCCTGGGGACGGAGAAGAGCAAGGGCACCAAGATCTTCGCCCTGGCGGGCAAGATTAACAACACTGGCCTGGTGGAAGTGCCCATGGGGATCACCCTGGAGAAGATTATCTTTGACGTGGGGGGAGGGATCCCCGGGGGAAAGAAGTTCAAAGCTGCCCAGACCGGAGGCCCGTCGGGAGGGTGTATTCCGGCCTCCTTGCTGAACCTTCCCATCGATTACGATTCCCTAACCGCTGCCGGGGCCATAATGGGATCGGGCGGGCTCATCATCGTGGATGAAAACACCTGCATGGTGGACCTGGCCAAATTCTTCCTGACTTTCACCCAGAGTGAGTCCTGCGGTCGCTGTGTGCCCTGCCGGTTGGGGACCAAGCGGATGCTGGAGATTCTCCAGCGCATCACCGAAGGCAAAGGCGAGCCGGCGGACCTGGAGATGCTCCGCGAACTGGCCCCCATGATCAAGGACGCCTCCCTCTGCGGGCTGGGGCAGACGGCGCCCAACCCGGTCCTCACCACTCTCAACTATTTTTTGGACGAATACCGGGCCCACATCGAAGAGAAACGATGCCCCGCCGGGGTGTGCAAGGCCCTGATCCGCTATGAGATCATCGCCGAGGCCTGCAAGGGTTGCGGCGTTTGCCGGAAGGCCTGCCCGCAGAAGGCCATCTCCGGCAAACCCAAAGAAGTCCACACCCTGGATCAATCGCTGTGTATCAAGTGCGGAATCTGTTACAATGAATGCAAATTCGAGGCCATAAAAATCGTCTGAAGCAAATATTGCTGAAATCAAGAATTTCCTTCTGGCTTTAACTCTACGCCCTGTGAAGATTCGAAATCCGAAGCCCGAATTTCGAAACAAGCAGAAATTTTCAAGATCCAAATGGCCGAAACATGTTTGCAGCTTCGATATTTGAATTTCGGAATTGTTTCAGGTTTCGAAGTTCGAAATTCGGATTTAGGACCCAAATTCAGGGGACTCTCTTGCTTGCATTACTCGCGAGGAAATGGAAATGAGTGAAGTCAAACTGACCATCGATGGACGGGAAGTAGCCGTTCCCCAGGGCTGGACCCTCCTCCAGGCTGCCAACAAGCTGGGAATCCGGATTCCCACCCTCTGCCATCTGTGGGAATTGAGCCCCTGCAGCGCCTGCCGGATCTGCCTGGTGGAGGTGGAAGGAGCCCGCAACCTGGTCACCGCCTGTTCCTACCCGGCGGCCGCGGGGATGAAGGTTCATACCCGCACCGAGCGGGTCCTGAAAGCGCGGCGGCTGGTGATGGAACTCATCCTCTCCGATCATCCCCTGGACTGCATGACCTGCGAGAAGACGGGGAGCTGCCAGCTTCAGGACCTGGCCTACGAGATGGGCCTGAGCGGCTCCCGCATGAAAGGAGAACAGCATCGGTATCCCGTGGATCAGGGCAACCCCTTCATCGTCCGGGACTACAATAAATGCGTCTTGTGCGAGAGGTGTATCCGCATCTGCGACGAGATCCAGGGGAGCATGGCCATCGAATACGCGCACCGGGGCTTCCACACCAAAGTGGGAGTTCCTTACCACCGGAGTCTGACCGAGAGCGACTGCGTCTTCTGCGGTCAGTGCGTGAGCGTTTGCCCGGTAGGGGCGCTGACCGAGCGCTCCCGGGTCGGCCGGGGGCGGGAGTGGGAATTCCAGAAGGTGAAGACCATCTGCTCCTACTGCGGGGTGGGATGCCTCCTGGTCCTGAACGTGAAGGATGGGGAGATCGTCCGGGTCACATCGGACCGGAATTCGGGGGTCAACCGGGGGAACCTCTGCGTCAAGGGGAGGTTCGGGTTTGATTACGTCCACAGTCCGGATCGGCTCGCCGAGCCCTTGATCCGGGAGGGCGGAACCCTGCGGCCCGCTTCCTGGGAGGAAGCCCTGGACCGGGCGGCCGAAGGTATGAAGAAGATCAGGAAAGAATACGGCCCGGATTCCATCGCTTTCCTGGTTTCCGCCAAGTGTACCAACGAAGAGAATTACCTTCTCCAGAAACTGGCCCGGGCCGCCCTGGGGACGAACAATGTGGACCACTGTGCCCGTCTCTGACACAGCTCCACCGTCGCCGGTCTGGCGATGGCGTTTGGCTCCGGCGCCATGAGCAACAGCATCGGGGAGATCCGCAAGGCCGGCTGCATCCTGGTCATCGGGTCCAACACCACCGAGAATCACCCGGTGATCGCCCTCGAGGTCAAGGCCGCGGTCCGGGAGAACGGGGCCAAACTGATCGTGGCCGACCCCCGCCGGATCGAGCTCGTCCAGTTCGCCCACCTGTTTTTAAACCACAAGCCCGGGACGGACGTGGCCCTGGTCAACGGGATGATTCAAACCATCCTTTCCCATGGCTGGCGGAATGAGGATTTCATCCGGAATCGGACCGAGAACTTCGAAGCCCTGGCCGAGGCGGTCAAGGAGTACACCCCCGAAGCGGTGGAAGGAATCACCGGGGTTCCGGCGGCGGACCTGGTGGAGGCCGCCCGCCTGTACGCTCAGTCCCCGGGCTCGACCATCCTGTATGCCATGGGGATTACCCAACATGCCACCGGGACCAACAACGTCCTGGCCCTGGCCAACCTGGCCATGACAGCCGGGCAGGTCGGGAAGCCCCATTCCGGGGTCAACCCCCTGCGAGGCCAGAACAATGTCCAGGGTGCCTGCGACGTGGGCGGCCTGCCCAACGTGTACACCGGGTACCAACGGGTGGATGACGAGGCCACGCGACAGAAATTCGAAAAGGCCTGGTCGGTTTCGCTGAACCCCAAACCCGGCCTGACCCTCGTGGAAATGATGAAGGGGATCGGGGAAGGGAAGGTGAAAGCCCTCTTCATCCTGGGAGAAAACCCCCTTCTGAGCGACCCCGACAGCAACCAGGTCCGGCGGGAACTGCAGCATCTGGACCTCCTGGTGGTTCAGGACCTTTTCCTTTCCGAAACGGCCGAACTGGCCCACGTGGTCTTTCCGGGAGTCAGCTTCGCCGAAAAAGACGGTACCTTCACCAACACGGAGCGGCGGGTGCAACGGGTGAGGAAAGCCATCGAACCCATCGGAAACGCCCGCCAGGACTGGGAGATCATCAGCGACCTTTCCACCCGCCTGGGATATCCCATGAAGTACAACTCCCCGGCGGAGGTCATGGAGGAGATCGCCTCCCTCACTCCATCCTACGGTGGGATCCTTTATGAACGGCTGGAAGGGTTGGGGCTGCAGTGGCCTTGCCCCACAACGGAGCACCCGGGAACTCCTTACCTCCACCAGGGGACGTTCACCCGCGGAAAAGGAAAGTTTCATGTGACCCCCTACATCCCCCCGCCCGAGTTGCCGGATGCGGAGTATCCCTTCATCCTGAGCACCGGCCGGGTCCTTTACCATTACCACACCATGATCAGCCGCAAGTCCAAAGGGCTATCCGAGATCTATCCGGAAGGGGCCCTGGAGGTCAGCCCGGAGGACGCCTCGCGGCTGGGGATTGTCCCCGGGGACGGAATGGTGGAGGTGACTTCGCGGAGAGGGAAGGTGCAGGCCAAAGCCAAAATCTCGGAAGCGCTCCCTCCCGGCGTGGTTTTCATGACCTTCCACTTCAAGGAAGCGGCGGTAAACCTGCTCACCCTGGACACCCTGGACCCGGTGGCCAAAATGCCCGGGATCAAGGTCTGCGCGGTGAATATCAAGAAGGTGTAGGAGCTTTCCGGAAAGCGGTCCCGGCCTTGGCTCCTGGCACCGAAGATCCGGATTTTTTGGGGATTCCTATTCCTGGGTTATGGGCAGGCAGACGGTAAAGGTCGTTCCTTCTCCCACCTTGCTCTCCACTTCGATCCTTCCTTTGAGACCCTGAATGATTCCATAGACCACGGACAACCCCAACCCGACTCCCTTCACCTCCTTTTTGGTGCTGAAGAAAGGGGTGAAGATCTTGTTCATGTTTTCGGGAGAGATTCCGCAACCCGTGTCTTGCACGGCGATTTTCACCTCCCGGTTCTCCATATAGGTCCGAAGAATCAGGGTTCCTCCCGCGGGCATGGCCTGGAGGGCATTCATGATGAGGTTGACGAAAACCTGCTCCAGCTGGTCCGGGTCCACCATGAAGGTGGGCAAGGGGTGCAAGTCTTTTTCAACCCGGGTGTTCTCCTTGGAACCGGCGTGAATTCCCAGCTCCAGGGCCCGGTTCAAAACCTCGTTGACGTTGACCTCTTTGATTTTCGGCTCCGACTGAACGGAAAAGTCCAGCAGGCTTCGAATCAATTTGGTGCTCCGGGAAAGCTCATGTTGCATCTTGGAGAGGTAATCCAGAATCGCCTCCCGGTCAAAGTCCCCCCGGGTGATTTTCTTGGCGATGAGCTGGTTGTAGATGAGGACGCCGCTCAGGGGATTATTCACCTCGTGGGCGATGGAAGCGGACAGCTGTCCCATGGAGGCCATTTTTTCCGACTGGATGAGGTGGTTCTGCATTTTGGTCAGCTCCCGGGTTCTCTCTTCGACCTTCTCCTCCAGGACCCGCCCGTAATCCTCCAGCTCCTTGCGGGCCTGTTTCAAGCGCACCAGCATGTAGTTGAAGGATTTCGCCAGTCGGCCGATTTCATCCTCCGATTTGCCGGCCACCTCGACGGAAAGGTCTCCCTCGGCGATCTTCGCGGTAGCTGCCGCCATTTCGCGCAGGGGCCGGGTGATTCTCGAAGTGATGAAAAAATAGAGCAGGACGACGATGACCACCCCCAGGACGCCGATGCCGAAGAAGCTGTACACCACCTTGTTTCTTAGGTCGAGGTAGGGGGCCTCCAGCATTCCCACGTAAAGAATTCCCACGATCTTTCCGGTGAGGTCCCGGATGGGCCGGTACCCAGTGAGGTACCAATCGTGGACCACGAAGGCCCGGTCGAGCCACACCTCGCCCCTTTCCAGGACCGCCCGGTAGACCTCCTCTGATACCCGGGTTCCAATCGCCCTATGCCCTTTTTCATCAAGCACATTGGTGGAGATGCGCAGATCCCCCTGGAAGATGGTGGCGGTCCCCGTCTCCCTTCCCTTGTAGCGACCTTCCCCATAGAGAAGGTCCCGTACTTTGTCGACGATCTGATAGTCATGATTCAGCAGTACCCCGCCGTAGAGCACTCCCAACAGCCGTCCGTTTCCATTCCAGACGGGACACGCCGCCTTGAGCATCATTCCCGAAGTCTCGCGGCTGATGGGAACTTCTTTGGCCTTGGGTGTGGGTACGAAGGGGGTAAAGGCTCGTTCCGCCAGCTCATTCCACTCCTTCTGCAGTTCTTCGCGGGGCACGATAACCGTGGAGGCGGCCGGCTCGCCTTTCAAGACCCGCTGGACGATGGGGTCAGATCCTTGATCGTCCCCGGTATGGAAGGGGTGGTGGGTCCGCAAAAGAACTTTCCCCCGGGCATCGGTGAGGGTCAGAATATCTAAGCCGAAATCCTTGCGCCGCCTGATCAGGAATTCTTCCAGGTTCTTCCAGCGCTTGGATTCCATGAATTGCGGAAGGGTCCGGCCTGCGGCGGTCAGTTGGACCACGTCTCGAATTCTGTCCAGGGAATGGTTGTACACCAGCCACGCCGTGTTGAGGTCGTGTTTCACCTTGTTGCGGGCTTGAGAAACGATGGTGTCCCCTACCAGGCGGGTTCCAATGAGGGAAGAGAGGAGCCCTCCGGCAATGACCACGAAGAGGAAGCTGGCGATCAGCTTGGTGCGAAGCGACAGGCGGTTCACCATTTTTCCTGGCTTAACCGACACCACAACCAGGTGGCCTTCTGCTCGTCCAGCTTGCCGACCCAGCTCTCGATCTTTTTAATGTCCCCGTCCATGATTGCTTCTTTCTCTTCCGGGGTCAGGTCCGGATACTCCCGGAGAACCTCTTCGGGAGACTCCGCCATGCGGGCCAGAAACTGGCTGTCTTCCCCCGCCCGGCCCAGTATTTTCAGGATCGCGGCGATGGCTTTTTTGCTCACCGGCTGGGGCAGGATGGCCACCTGAGCCGTCTCGATGTTTTCCGCCACCAGCTTCTCCAGTTCGGAGAGGGTGAAAGGCTTGGGCAGATAATCGATGGCCCCCTCACGCATGGCCTCCACCGCCGTATCCACGGAGGGGAAGGCGGTGATGATGATTCCCTTCAGGCCGGGGCGGCGCTGCCGGGCATCTTTCAGGACCTCGATCCCGTTTTTCCCCGGCAGTTTCAAATCCAGGACCAGCAGTCCATAGTCCCTTTCGGATATGAGCTTCAGAGCAAACTCCCCGTCGGGGGCGATATCCACCTCGTAACCCGAATCCTTCAACCAGTCTCGAAGGGATTCTCTCATGCTGGCTTCGTCATCGACCACCAGGATGGGTTTCTTCGGGGCCAGGGTGGCTTCGGTCTTTTCCTGGACCAGTTTTTCCAGGTAGGAGAGGTCGATCGGCTTGGGCAGAAAATCGACCGCCCCCTCCTTCATGGCTTCCACCGCCTTCTCCACACTGGGGTAGGCGGTGATGATGATGCCGTGAAGTTTGGGTTTCCTGGCCTTGGCTTCTTTCAACACCTGGAGCCCGTCTTTTCCCGGCAGCCGCAGGTCCAGGATGAGGACATCGAAATCCTTCTCCTCGATTCGCTTCAGAGCTTCTTCCCCTTCCCGCGCCACCTCCACCTGGTAGCCCAAATCCCTGAGCCAGCTCTGCAGCGACTCCCGGATGCTAAACTCGTCTTCCACGACCAGGATATTCTTCATCTCTTATCTCCTCCGGAAAATTCGGGTCAAGGGTTTGGAAAGAAATGCCACGTGTGCAAGCTCTATCCTGCATGGTAGCCAAAATTGATCCACTGTCAAGTATTATTTGGTCCGTGCATTGGATCCCCCTGAGCCTCTTTTTTCCCTTGCCTTATTTTTTTCTTTTTGTTAGGTTCATTCCGGGTTTCCGCGCCAAAACCTTTTCCCATGGTTGATCCGCCCTCCCCGTCGGGGAGGGTCATCCCATATGATCCGGAGGAGGTAGCCATGAAGACCCCGTTGTGGTCGCCGTCGGAGGAATGGATCAAGAAGGCGAATGCGTCCCGCTTCATCGATCACGTGAACGGGAAACAAGGCCAGAACCTCAAGACCTTTGCGGATCTCTACCGGTGGTCGATCGAGAACACCCCCGATTTCTGGGCCCGCATGTGGGAATTCGCCGACATTAAGTCCTCCCGGGGTTATGACCAGGTCGTGGACGACCTGAAAAAAATGCCGGGGGCCAAGTGGTTTTCCGGGGCCCGCCTCAACTTTGCCGAAAACCTTCTGCGGTATCGTGACGACCATCCGGCTTTCATCTTCAAGGGGGAGACCCAGAAATACGCCCGCATGACCTACCGGGAGCTCTACATGATGGTAGCCCGCCTGGCCCGATCGCTCCGGCAGCTGGGGATCAAGCCGGGGGACCGGGTGGCCGCTTACATGCCCAACATGATGGAGACCGCCATCGCCATGCTGGCCGCCACGAGCGCCGGGGCGGCGTGGTCTTCCTGCGCCACGGACATCGGATCCCAGGCCGCCCTGGACCGCCTGGGGCAGATCGAGCCCAAGGTCCTGTTTACCGTGAACGGCTATTATTACAAGGGGAAGGCTTTCAGTTCGGTGGCCAACGCCGCCGAGGTGGCCAAGGGAATCCCCTCCCTCAAGAAAGTCGTGGTAACTTCGTATCCGGATGAAAAACCCGACCTGACCCAGATTCCCAAGGCGATTCGGTGGGAGGATTTCCTTTCCCCGGAATTAGAGACGGACCTGGAGTTTGAGCAATTGCCCTTCGATCAACCGGTCTACATCATGTTTTCCTCGGGCACCACAGGGAAGCCCAAGTGCATGGTCCAGGGGGCGGGGGGCATCCTGATCAACCATCTGAAAGAACTGATCCTGCATACGGATCTAAAGCGGGAGGACCGGATCCTCTACATCACCACCTGCAGCTGGATGATGTGGAACTGGCTGATCAGTTCCCTGGGGGTGGGGGCGACGATCGTCCTGTTTGATGGGAACCCCAGCTACCCGGATGATGGAGCGATCTGGAAGCTGCTCCAGGACGAGAAAGTCACCATTTTCGGAACCAGCGCGAGCTACATCAATTACCTCAAGAGCCAGGACTTCCAGCCTGGCAAGAACTTTGACCTTTCTTCCCTGCGGGAGATTTCCCAGACCGGATCTCCCCTTTCGGCGGAAGGCTTCCAGTACGCCTACCAGGAAATCAAAAAGGACCTTCACTTCAACTCCATCTCCGGCGGCACGGACATCAACGGCTGCTTCGCCGCCGGGAACATCATCAGCCCGGTGTACGCCGGGGAACTCCAGGGGCCGGCCCTGGCCATGAAGGTGAAGGCCTACGACGAGAAGGGAAACCCGGTGTACGACCAGCAGGCCGAGCTGGTATGCGAGGCTTCCGCTCCTTCCATGCCCCTCTATTTCTGGAACGATCCCAGCGGGGAAAAATACAAGAGCGCCTATTTCGAGGTCTATCCCGGCGTTTGGCGCCACGGCGACTATATCGTCATGCACCAGGATACCGGGGGGATCACCTTCTACGGCCGCTCGGACAGTGTGCTGAAACCTTCCGGGGTGCGCATCGGGACGGCGGAGATCTACAACGTGGTCGATAAGTTCGGGGAGGTGGCCGACAGCCTGGTCATCGGGCAGAATTACAAGGGGGACCAGCGGATTCTCCTTTTCGTCCAGCTTCGTCCCGGGCAGACCCTGACCGATGAATTGAAAGACCGGATCCGAAAGACCCTCCGGGAGAAGGCCTCCCCCCGCCATATCCCGGGGATGATCATAGCGGTTCCGGACATTCCCTACACCCTGAATATGAAGAAAGTGGAGAGCGCGGTCACCAACATCGTCAACGGCCGCCCCGTCCTGAACCGGGACGCGCTGAAGAACCCCGAATGCCTGGATTATTACGAAAAGATCCTTCCGGAGTTGCAAAAATAAAGATCGAGGATAAAAGGCAGGAAGAAAAACGTAGGGGCGATTCATGAATCGCCCCTACGTTTTTGGAGAACCGGGACTAAGGGATAAGGGGAAGCCCCGCTCGGGCCGCCCCTTACCCATCAGGCAGGCAATAAGAGGAGCAGGATGACGTAAATGGGGATTCCCAGGAACATGATGGCGATGCAGTACCCCATGATATCCCGCACCCTCAGCCGGGTCATCCCCAGAAGGGGAAGCGCCCAGAAGGGCTGGAACAGGTTCGTCCACTGATCCCCATAGGCCATGGCCATGACCGTCTTGGGGATGGAGAGCTGCAAGGTCTGGGCAGCCTTCACCATCACCGGCCCCTGGACCGCCCACTGGCCTCCGCCGGAGGGAACGAAGATATTGATGATGCAGGCGGAGATGTAGGTCCAGACCGGGTAGGTCGCTGCGTTGGAGATGGCCACAAACCAGCCGGCGATGATCGCCACCAGCCCGGAGTAATTCATCATTCCCATGATTCCCGCGTAGAAGGGGAACTGAAGAATGATGCCGGCGCAACCTTTCGTCCCTTCGGCGATCGCCCGGACGTAAGAGATGGGCCTGCCGTGCAGAAGCATACCCACGATCAGGAAGATGAAATTCACGATGTTTAAGTTCAGGTCAAATCCTCTTTTAGAAAAATGGTAGATGATGTAAATGAACCCGGCCAGACAGACCAGGAGGATAACGGTCCTGCTGTTTTCCAGCTTGTCCGCGGTGGTCCATTGCTCCCTGGGTCTCTCCATCACCTTTTCCTCTTCCAGCAGGGTCGGATCGTACTGATGGATGCTGACGATTTCAGCGCCCGCCTTCGGAGAGAGAAACTTGGCCAGGAAGGGAAGAACGATGATCATGACGATGAAGACCCCGATGTTCAGGGGACTGAAGAGCGTTTGAAGGACGGGAATAATCCCGATCTCCTTTTCCAGAAAATGGCCTTTGGTGGCCACCAGCAGGGGAGCGGAGCCCGAAAACCCCCCATGCCAGATGGCCAAACCGATGTACCCCGCCGCCCCGATCAGGGGATAATGAAGGGGAATCTTACGCAGGTGACACCCCTTGGCCACTTCCTTGGCAAATATGGCCCCCACGATGAGGCCTAAGCCCCAGTTAATGTACCCGGCGATGACCACCACCAGAACCACGAGGTAGACCGCCCCGCTGCTCGATTTGGGAACCCGGGCCAGGGCTTCCAGCGCCTTTCTCACCGGCGGGGCCGTGGCCAGGGCATAGCCGGTCACCAGAATGACGCACATCTGCATGGCGAATGCAAGGAGCGTCCAAAACCCTTTGTACCAGTGCAGGATCATGTCAAAAGGTCCGCTCTTGGTGAAGATCAGTCCCAGAATGTAGGTGAGGAAAGAAAGCAGTATCGCAAAAAGCCAGGGGTCCGGCATGTATCTCCTGGCCCAATCAGTAAAGTACTCTCCCATCGCTCGTACCATTATGTTCCTCCTTTCTTATCCGTTTCTTTATTTTTCCTTCTCCTGCCCCGAAAGTATCTCCTATTTATCATATTTGCAGATATAAAATCAAAATTTTTTTCGCCCTGGTATCATCGTGCCCCCCGACCTATCCCTTAATCAGTCGCTTTGCAAAGGGCCCCGGGTAAAAAGGCGGGCGAGGAATTTCTGCTTGTTAATTTGGCAAAGCCAAGTGAGGAAACTTTCAGAAAATGTCATTTTGTCAGAAAAAAGGGCTGCCATGCGAATCCTTCTATCTTTTGGCCCGAAAAGCGAAGAAAAGGCTTTTATTTTTAGGGGTTAAGAGGTATAAAAGAATTGGTAGGGGTGTTTTCTTGGCATTTTTATTGCTATTATTTGTTAGATGGTCCTGCTTTTTTCCCACCTTCCCCGGAATCAGCCTTTCATTCAAGAGCTTCCGTCGGGCGGTGGGAATTTTATATGAAGGAGGAGGATAAGAAACATGTTCGAAGTGGTCGCTCAAGGAGAGGGCCCTCTCTTCATGGACCCGGATGCGGATAAAGCCCGGGAATTTTTCCAGAAGAAAGACCGGACCCTCAAAAACAAAGTAATGTCGGAGAAAGAAGCGGTGGAGAAGTTCGTCCACGATGGGGACTACCTGGCCATCGGCGGGTTCGGCGCCAACCGGATCCCCACGGCCATCTGCCACGAGATCATCCGGCAGAGAAGAAAGAATCTAACCTTCGCCGGCCACACCTCGACCCACGATTTTCAGATCCTGGCCAAGGTCGAAATCTGCGAATGGACCAATTATGCCATGGCCCTTCGCTTTAAGGCGGCGGCCATGGGGGTGTCTTTCCTCCCGGGGCGGAATATCGTGGGAACGGACACCTTCAAATACAGCGCCGCCAAAGTGGTCAAGTGCCCTTTCTCCGGGAAGCTCTTTAGCCTCTACCCGGCCCTGTGGCCCGATGTATCCGCGATTCATGTCCATGAATCCGATATCTACGGAAACTGCCGGCTGAAGGGCATATCGATCGCCGACCTGGAGCTGGCCCGGGCTTCCAAGCACTTGATCATCACCTGCGAGCGCCTGGTGCATAACGATGTGATCCGGAATGATCCCACCCAAACGTCCATCCCCTATTACCTCGTCGACGCCGTATGCGAAGTGCCGTACGGAAGCTTTCCGGGGAATATGCCCTACGAGTACTTTTCCGACGAGGAGCATCTGCGGCTGTGGATGAAGTCCGAGGAGGATCCGGAAAAATTCAAGAAGTTCCTGGACCAATATATACACTGGACCAAGGATTTCAACGAATACCTGGACCTCTGCGGGGGCCTCCACCGAATCAACGAACTGAGAGCCCAGGAGCACCTCATCCAGATCAAGGAGCAAAAGGAGCAACCCAAATGACTGAATACAACACCATGGAACTGATGATCGTCGCGGCCGCACGGAACCTGGAGAACGGGAAAACCGTGGGAGTGGGCACCGGGGCTCCCTGCGCGGCGGCCATGCTGGCCCAGAAGACCCATGCCCCGGACCTGGTGATCATGTTTGAGGCCGGGGGGATTTCTCCCCAGCTCCCCACCATGCCCATCTCCGTAGGGGATTCCCGGACCTTTTACCGGGCGGTGATGGCCAGCGGCATGTGCGATATCATGGAGACCTGCCAGAGGGGGATGGTCGATTACACTTTCCTCGGCGGGGCCCAGATTGACATGTACGGCAACCTGAACTCCACCGTGATCGGGGACTGGAAAAAGCCCAAGGTCCGCTTCCCCGGGTCGGGCGGGGCCAATGACTTCGCTTCCTTGTGCTGGAAGATCATGGTCATCACCCCGCAGGACTCCCGCAGGTTCGTGGAAAAGGTGAGCTTCATCACCACGCCGGGTTACATAGATGGTCCCGGCGCCAGGGAAAGGGCCGGTCTGCCGGCCAACACCGGTCCCCACAAGGTCATTACCAACATGGCCGTGATGGGGTATGACGGAAAGACCATGCGGATGCGGGTGGAATCCATCCACCAGGGATTCACCTTCGAGGAAGTGCAGAAAAACTGTGGCTTCCCGCTTCTCAAGGCGGAGAAGATCGTGGTCACCCCGGCCCCCACCGCGGATGAACTTAGGATCCTCCGCACCAAAGTGGACCCCCAGCGCTATATCATCGGCCGGTAGTGCGAAAGCAAGGCAGAATTGAGATTAGAACCCCGCTTTCCATTTTGGCAGAGTGGGGTTTCCTCTTTTCTGTGGACAATCTATTGGGGGCAATGTAAAAAGATAATACAGTCCCCTCCGCAGGGGGGTAGGAAGAGACACCCAGAATTTCCGCCCCGGATGAATTCCAATAGAAAAGATCGGCAAAAGGAGCGACCATGTCCGGAAAAGAACCCTATGCCAGCGAAGACGAATTCAAGAAGCGGGTGATTCATTATCCCCAGGTTCCCCTTACCGAGCTGGTTCCGGGATCCAACAGTCATCTGGTATTCGGGGAGAGGGCCATGGTGAGCTTCTTGACTATGTCGGCCAACTCCTATTTTCCCCCCCATCGCCATGAGGCCGAGCAGATTATGACCGTCATCGAGGGGTACATGGATGAGATCATCGAGGGAAAACTATACCGGGTAAAAAAAGGGGATGTCATCATCCTTCCCTCCAACATTGAGCATGGAGGGCGCCTCCGGGAAGTGGATTGTAAAGTGATCGATATTTTTATTCCTCCCCGTGAGGATTATAGGGAAAAATACCTGAAGACCCTCGAGAAAGCCAAGAAAGGAAAAAACTGAATCTCAGGAGAGGAAAATCCTCCCTCGCTTCCCAAAGGCCATAAAAGAAAATTTTTTAGGAGCTTTCGTGGCCGCTCCTATTGGGGCAATGACAGGGGAGATGCCCCTGCATTTTCTGACGAATTGAAATTTGATTTGCGAATTTGACGCTAAGCGCTACGCTCTCTGCGCTCAGCGATTTTTCTAAAAAGAGGAGGTTGTTATGTTCTATCCAGTCGAGGTTCCTGAGCTTAGGCCGGGGGAGAAAAAGATCTGCGCGCTGGTGGTCCTGAACCCGCCCGAATCCAGGCGGCTCCTGGCCAAGGCTACCGTGGCCCTTCCCGAGGTGCAGAACGCCATGAAGAACGGGATGATCATCATCGGCCGCGGGATCACCAACGCCTATGTCACCGAGGAGCTGCTCAAAACGACCGTAGAGCCTAAGGCCGGGCAGACCGTAGGATTAATCGCCAACGGTTTCGCCAACGGCCATTCCGGGCCCCCCCCGTGCACCTGGCATGTGATTTACAAGGGAAAGGTCGTGGAAGGTGCGGACTCCAACGTGGAGATTCTGAAATTCGGTCCTGACGATGTTTTTATCAAGGGTGGAAACGCCATCGATCCGCAGGGGAACGCGGGCATCTGGGCCTCGGGCATGAAGGGCGGCACCATCGGCATGTGCTGGCCCATCGTGACGCCCCGGGGAGCCCATCTCATCCAGCCGATCGGCATGGAAAAGCTGGTTCCCTCGGTCCACGAGGCGACGGAGCATTCGGGGATCTATCATTTCAAGTATTCCATGGGTCTGCCCGGGCGACTCGTCCCCGTGACCTTGAGCAAGGTGGTGACGGAGATCCAGGCTTTTGCTCTGCTGGCCGGGGTTCGGGCTTACCACTTGGCCTCCGGCGGCGTGGGAGGGTCCGAAGGGGCCATCGTGCTCACCCTGGAAGGGGAAGAAAAGAAAGTCGAAAAGGCCTTTGAACTGGCCAAGTCGGTCAAGGGCGAACCCCCGGTGACCATGCCCACCCAGTTCAAACTCACCAAGCCGGCCGATTACCAGTACGATGCCATGAAACAGCATGCCACCCTGGGCGGGCTTTAATCCCGGAAAAAACGCTTGGAAAAATTCATCCCCGCTCTCCGGACAACCGGGGAGCGGGGTTTTTGGTCCGTATTTTCCTTGCGCCTCCCCCCGAGTTATGTTAAAAAATCCTTACCTTTTTTCCATCCGGAGGCTTTATTTTTGCCTCCCCCTCGATGGGGGAGGGCGAGGGTGGGGGTGATTAAGGTGAAGAATTTGAATGCTTGCCATCCGCATCCCCCTCGCCCCACCCCTCTCCCGCAAGTCGATTAGACCCGACCACGGGGGGAGAGGGAGTTTCCGGATGTACGCTACCTTTAAAAAAGCTCAGGAGGAAGAGGCCGTGCAGGTAGCCGATCGCTTGCAGAAAATCCCGCCCTATCTCTTTGTCACCCTGCGCAACAAAATCAACAAGGCTCGGGCCGAGGGTATTGACGTGATCAGCCTGGGCGTGGGAGACCCGGTCGATCCGACTCCCCAGGGGGTGATCGACGAGCTCTGCCGTCAGGCCCAGATCCCCATCAATCATCAGTATCCCATCGATGAAGAGAAAGGCATGCTGGCCTTCCGCAGGGAAGTGGCCCAGTGGTACGCGCGAAGGTACGGGGTGGAGCTAAACCCTGAGGGGGAAGTGGCGGGGTTGATCGGCTCCAAGGAGGGATGCCACCATTTCATCCTGGGGGTGGTGAATCCCGGAGATGTGGTGCTGATGACCGACCCCGGCTACCCGGCCTACCGGGCCAGTATTTTCATGGCCAGCGCCGAGCCCTACGCCATGCCCATGGTGGCGGAAAACGATTATTTCCCCGATTTCGGGGAGATCCCCAAGGACATCCTGAAACGGGCCAAAGCCATGTTCCTGAACTATCCCAACAACCCCACCGGGGCCTGTGCCACCCGGGACTTTTTCCGGAAAGCCGTGGATTTTGCCAAGGCCCATGGTATCGCCATCTGCCACGACAACCCTTACAGCGAAGTGGTCTTCGACGGCCAGGAGCGTCTGAGCATCCTGTCTGTCCCCGGGGCCAAGGATGTGACCATCGAGCTGAACTCCCTCTCCAAACCTTACAACATGACCGGCTGGCGCATCGGCATGGCCATGGGGAATCCGGATATCCTCGCCGCCCTCCTGAAGGTCAAGGAGAACACCGACTCGGGGATCTTCAACGCCATCCAGTACGCGGGCGTCGTGGCCCTGCGGGAAGAGGATCAAAACATCGAAAAAATGCTCGGGATTTACCTCCGCAGGCGCAAACGGGTCCTGGAAGCGCTGGCCAAGATCGGGATTGAATTCAAGCCCCAGAAGGGGACCTTCTACCTCTGGATCCCGGTTCCCAGGGGTATGACCTCGATTGAATTCACCACGGCTCTCTTTGAGAAGGCGGCGGTCGTCGTCGCCGCCGGAACGGCTTACGGCAAGCATGGGGAAGGCTTCGTCCGCATCTCCCTCACCGTCCCCGACAAACGCCTGGAAGAGGCCATGGAAAGAATCGAAAAAACATTCAGGAAATAAAGCGTTTCTTGTTGCTGGTTGCTCGTTGCTAGTTAAAAACGTCACCCAGCAACGAGGAATGAGTAACGAACAACCAGTAACCAGTTAAACTTGAAACCCGAAACCCGGAACTCGAAACGGTCTTATGCTGGCATATATTGGCCTCGGCTCTAATATGGGAGATGGAGTAAAGAACTGCCGCCGGGCCATAGAGGCCATCGGGGCTGATGCCAGGAACCGCCTGGTTGGGCGCTCCCGTTTTTACCGCACGGAACCGGTGGGGAAAAAGGACCAGGAGTGGTTCATCAACGGAGTCGTGGTCGTAGAGACCACGATGAGCCCGGGGGAGCTTATGGAATTCCTCCTTTCCGTCGAAAAAGGGATGGGAAGAATCCGACAAGAGCGTTGGGGTCCCCGGGTCATCGACCTGGATATTCTTTTTTACGGTGACCGGGTTCTGGACGAAGAAGGCCTCCAGATCCCCCATCCCCGGCTTCATGAACGAAGATTTGTGCTGGCTCCCTTGAAGGACATGGCTCCCGGTCTGCTCCATCCGGTATTTCACCGGACGGTCTCCCAGATCCTTGCTGGACTGGACACAGCAGAAATAGTCTTTCCCGTTCCGGAAGAGAGAGAATAAAATGGTCCGACTGATCTGGTTTCTGATTTTGCTGGGGATTGTTTACTGGTTGGTCAAACGGGCTTTTTTCCCTAAAAAGAGGAGGCCGACCCCACATGAAGAAATAGGCGAGGAGATGGTCCAGGACCCCGTCTGCGGGTGCTATATTCCCAAAAGCCGGGCCCTAACCCTTTTGGAAGGCGAAAAAAAGCTCTATTTTTGCAGCCAGGAATGCTTCCGGAAATACCGGTCCTCCAACGCCCTGCCCAAAAGTTGACTGCCCCCACGATACCTGCTCGATCCAAACCCCTCTTTTTAATTCATGTTTTTTTGAAAGTCGAATCCCGTTCCCTTGGCCCGATTCCTGCTTATTGAATAATTCAATAAGGGTTTTGAGAATTTAATGATTGCAACTTATGGGCCGATAAGATAAATTATGAAGAATTCGGGAGGTAGGTTTCTTATGCGGGAGGAGATGCGGGCAGAGAAACGGAAGAGAAATCAGCCCCGAAGAAACATTTCGAAACTCATCATCTTTTTAGTTGGGACCCTGGCCGGCGGAGTGGCCGTTCCCTCCATGTTGCTGGCCGATATCTACAAATACGTGGATAAGGATGGGGTGATTCATTTCAGCAACGTGCCCAGCACGCAGGGGAAATGGATCCTGGTCATCAAAGAAAAACGGGTCCATTTCAATCTGGGCAGGAACTATGAAAAGTACAATCAAGAGATCTGGAAAGCCTCCCAAAGGTACAATGTGGATTATCATCTGGTAAAAGCGGTCATCAAGGCCGAGTCGAATTTCAACCCCAAGGCGGTGTCCAGGGCCGGGGCGAGAGGGTTGATGCAGCTCATGCCCCAGACGGCCAGTCTTCTGCAGGTGAATGATTCTTTTCATCCGGAGGAAAACATCGACGGCGGCGTCCGATACTTGCGCTACCTGCTGAATCTCTATAATGAGAATGTTCGGCTGGCATTAGCCGCCTACAATGCCGGGGAAACGGCGGTCTACAAATACAGGGGCATCCCTCCTTACCAGGAAACCCGGACGTATGTCCAGCGGGTTTTGCGTTATTACCAGGATTTCAGGAGGGAATCCAGATCCCCGGTGCACCCTTCTCGTTCGGAAAACTAGGCCGGATTTTCTACAGATTCGGGAGAACCATGGAAATCGTTGCCAAGGGGCAGCAACGGGCCACCATCCGGAATATCCCTAACTTCCTGACGGTCCTGCGGATTTTTTCCATTCCCGTGATCGTCTTTTTTCTGACCTCGCCGGGACCTGGGGCCAGCTTCATGGCCGCGCTGGTCTTCTGCATAGCCTCCTTCACCGACCTTCTGGACGGGTATCTGGCCCGGCAGCAGAAGGCCGAAACGGCCATCGGAAAGCTGCTGGATCCCATGGCCGACAAGCTCCTGATCCTTTCGGGAATGATCATGCTCATTCCCCTGGGCCGGATCCCCGCCTGGATGGTGGTTCTGATTATCGGACGGGAAGTGGCCATCACAGGCCTGCGGGGAATCGCCTCGGCGGAAGGGGTGGTAATCGCCGCCAGCCGGTTGGGAAAAGCGAAAATGGTCCTTCAATCCTTTGCCCTGGGCTGGCTCATGCTGCATTATGAATACCTGGGGATCAATTTTCATGTTTTGGGAATGCTTTTTCTGTGGGTTGCGCTGGCCATCACCCTCTGGTCAGGAATCGACTACTTCTGGAAATTTTATCAGGGGGTGATGAAAAAATAGGTTATAGGTTATAGGTTATAGGTCATAGGTAACAACCTGGAAAAGCTCACTCGCTTCCCCCATAACCCATTACCCCTTACCCATGACCCATTACCTGTTTTGACCTTGACAAAGAGGGGGTCCATTTTTTAAAATACGAATGCGATCCTAAGCTTGAGCGGGAATAACTCAGCGGTAGAGTGCAACCTTGCCAAGGTTGAAGTCGCGGGTTCAAATCCCGTTTCCCGCTCCATTTTTTTTATTTTTTTTACCCATTACCCCGAACCTATTACCCGTTTTCTGGCGGCATAGCCAAGTGGTAAGGCAGCGGTCTGCAAAACCGCGATTCCCCGGTTCAAATCCGGGTGCCGCCTCCAGATCAAGGATGGCTTCCAGAGGCCATCCTTTTTTTATGATCCGCGTCCAAGTAAAAGCCGTGAGGAGTGAGGGGTAAGGAGTGAAAAGTTGGAAGTTTGTAGGGGCGCGCTGCTGCGCGCCCGTGGGGAGTTTATAGTCGGATGCCACAAACCCTAGTTTTAAATTTTGGGCACTTTAGGCATTTCGAATTTTAGGCATTTTTTATCCGTGTCCACCCGTGCTAAGGTCTTATTCCTTTTTGGCGCGCTTGAGGATGAGACGGGAAACATCTTTCTCCCGCTTGAGGTAACGGTTATTGATCAGTGAGGTAAGCCAGACCAAAGAGGACCCCATAATGAAGCCGGCGATCAGCGAGTAAGTCCAGGCACCCATCTTTTTTCTTCTCCTGTTCGAGCTTAAAGCTCGTAACATGTCGAGAGAAAATCTGTCTGCAACCCTTTCCCCTTCTCCTCTCGGGTCATCGAAGAGCGCAAATCTTCTGGCGATGCAAAGGTCAGGACTCCGGAGGGGATTCGTCCTCGTCCGCATGCAGGTTGGAGAGATTCAGCCGTTTTAAGAACCGCTGGTTGCCCTGCCTTGTTCGGTGCACCTCCTTGAGGAGCTCTTTCATCTGCGGGTCGGGGAAGAGAGTATCCAGGTCCTGTTTGACATCGGGAAAAAGTTTACTCAGAACAATCGGCTCCTGCTGAGGCACGGCCGCTTCCGCAGGGGGAGACAGCTCCTGGGATTGAGGAGGCGTTTCCGTGCTTTGGTTGGTGGGTTGAACGGGAGCCTGGGCCGGGGATTGGGTTTCGTTTTCCACTGCGTCCCTCCTAAATATTAGAATATCAAAGGCCCGCCCTTTTTCCAAGAAAATTAGTGCGAGAGACCCACCCCTTTCCTTCCCTCCCCCCTCGCGGGGGAGGGTTAGGGTGGGGGGATGCTTTTTGCTTGATATTTCAGAAATGGCTTGAAAAAAATGGGTGGACCCATATAATAGAATTCAATAGAGAACGTGCCTGGGTGGCGGAATTGGTAGACGCAAGGGACTTAAAATCCCTCGGTGGTCCCCCACCGTACCGGTTCGATTCCGGTCCCAGGCACCACCGTTTTACCCTCCCTTGGACTGATGTTCCTCTCTTATTTTCAGGCCCGGATCAAATGCACGGCTGCAAGCCTCAACCCGCTCATCAACCCGCTTACATTTGCGTAACGGAATTATCGGAACTACGTCCCGTCCCCCCATAAAATCAATTCAATCCCGGGCACCGCACCATTTGCCCTTGGGTTGTCTGCCCATCAAATCGCGAGCCCCGCGTGATAACCTTCATGGATGGCATCGAGAATTCTCCTGGAACCGAGGCAATCCCCGATTCGATAGGTATCTAAGCCATCGGGCATCTCCGAGGCTGGGAACGGATCCTCCGCGATGAAACCCGCTGCGAAAATAAGAGTATCAAAATCAATTTGGCTTTGCTCGCCCTTTGAATTCCGCACGAACGCCCGGGTCCCTTCCACCCTGACCACTTCTGACTTGGTATAGACGGCAGGCTTCGTTTGCATCAGACGGGTCAGAAGTAATTTGCGAGTGATCGGTTCCAATTCCAGACCCAGCTCGGCTAGTTTTTCTACGATGACGATGTCTTTACCCTGCATCGCAAGGAATTCCGCAACCTCGCAACCGACCATTCCTCCGCCTAAAACAAGAATGCGCCTGACGCTCCATTCCCGGGTGAGAGCCTCCTCGGCCGTCGCACATAGCTCCTTTGCCAGACCGGGGATGGAAGGACAGAAGGCCTTCCCCCCCGTTGCCAAGACCAAGATGTCAGGCTGAACGTCACGAAGCGTGTGGGCCTGTACTTCGCAGTTAAGGAAAATCGGGATCTTCTCCCTTCGGGTCCTTCGAACCAAAAAATCGGTAAACTCATTGATCTCTTGTTTATGGGGGGGAATGGCAGCAACCCTCAGTTTTCCCCCCAGGAAGGAGTTTTTCTCAAAAAGGAGCACCTCATGGCCTCTCTGGCGCAGGGTATGGGCGCACTCCATGCCGGCGGGGCCACCTCCCGCCACGAGAACCCGCTTCTTCCTCGTTGCTGGAGTGATGGCCATCGTCTTCCTGATTCCAGCCTCAGGATTAACGGTACACTTGAGAGGCAACTCCATGATAAGCCTTTTCCCGTTACAGTAATTGCAGGCTATGCATTTGCGGATTTCCTCCGCCCTGCCCTCTAGCGCTTTCCGGGGAAAGTGAGGGTCCGCAATGAGCGCCCGGCCCAGGCCGATCAGATCAGCCTTTTCTTCCTGCAGAATGGATTCGGCGAGAAGAGGGTCATTGATCCTCCCCGCAATGAGGATCGGCACCCGGAGAGAGGGCTTGAGTTCTTCCGAAAGATGGGCAAGACACCCTCGGGGGAAGGCCATAGGCTGGATGGTCCATTCTCGGGTCTCCGGCCCTTTTCCGGCGGAAAGAGAAATAAGATCCACCCCCTCCTGTTCCAAGGCTCGGGAAATTTTTTTGGTATCCTCCAGACAGATTCCCCCCGGCAAGAACTCGTCTCCGCTCAGGCGGAAGGAGATGGGGAATTCTTTCCCCACCGCGTTTCGGACGGCCTGGAATACCCGGAGTGCGAAGGTCATTCTCTTTTCCAAGTCTCCGCCGTACTCATCCTCGCGCAGGTTGGTTTTTCCCGAAAGGAACTGGGGAATAAGGTAGCCGTGGGCTCCATGGATCTCCACCAGATCAAACCCCGCACGTTTGGCCCTTTCGCCAGCTGAGCCAAAAGCTTCGATCAGATCTTCAATCTCCGAAACGCTCAATGTGGTCACGGAACGCGCCGAAGACCCTCTATATCCCCGATGACTGATCTGGATTGCCGCCTGGGCACCCCAGGTTTTGATCGATTCCGCCAGGATATTGAGGCCCGAAACCTGATCGTCGGAGCTGTTCAAGAGACGGGTTCCCCCGAATTCTTCAGTCACATAAGCCGCCTGAACGATTACCAGGCCAGCCCCCCCTCTGGCCACCTCCACATAAAAATCGATCAGCCGGGGAGTCACTTCACCCCCAGCGCTCTGCAGTTTATTGCCCATGGGTAAAAGAGCAATCCGATTCTTCACCTGCAGGTCCTTAATTTTGAAAGGAGTAAAAAGTTTCCAGTTCTCGTTTTTCATATGCTTAATCAAGACGGATCCTGGGGAAGAGGATTAGCCTTTATCCATTTTTTCTCCCTTGGGGAAGTCAACTCGTCCCATACATTTTGGCCCGTCCTTCAAGGTGACCCCATCAAGAATGGAGTCATGGACATTTCTGGAAGGTTGGAAGGCGCCCACTTCATAAAACGGGTTTTGCCTTTTCGTTTAAAGCCTTCAATTATGTTGCGGGAGAGAGAAAACCATTATTGGATCTGGTCTTGCATCCCGGTAATCCCCAGGAGTCCAGCGGCGTTCTCCCCCCAGAGCCTCCTTTTCGCTTCGGTAGAAATTGACTCCAGGCGGAAAACCGTATCCACCGGGTCCGGATCCTTCACGTCAAACGGATAGTCACTGCCCATCAGTACCCGATCCACGCCAGCGGTTCTGATCAAATATTCCAGTGCGGGAAGGTCATGGGTCACCGTGTCGAAGTACAGAAGCCCGAAATAGTCACTCGGCGGCCGAGGGATCTTTCGCCGGCATTCCGGTTTGACCCGGTAGCCATGTTCCAGACGTCCTCTCTGATAGGGGAGGAACCCTCCCCCATGGGCGAAACAGAGTTTCAGTCGGGGGAAATCCTCCAGTACCCCGCTAAAAATCAGACTGGCCGCCGCCAGGGAGGTTACAAAGGGATAGCCGATCAGATTGGAAAGGGCGTAATCTCCCATCTGGGCCGCGCCGGGAGGTACTCCCGGATGTACCAACACAAAAGCGCCGAGTTTTTCCGCGCGGGCGTAGAAGGGCCAGAGCTCCGCCCAGTCCAAATTCTTGCCGTTCACATCCGTGGCGATCTCCACCCCTTTCATCCCGAGATCACTCATCGTCCTCTCCAACTCGTTGGCTGCTTCCGCCGGCTCTTGAAGCGGAACCGTCGCCAACCCCACGAACCGATCCGGATGGGCCCGAACCACTTTCGCAATGGCCTCGTTTTGGATTCTGGAGTACCCCACTCCCAATTCAGGATCAAGATCATAGCGGGCGAGGGGAGCCATCATGGATAGAACTTGAATGTCGACCCTGTTTTTGTCCATTTCCTGGATTCGGAGTTCGGGTTTATAGAGGTATTCCGGGAGGAGGTAGGACGGCTTTCCGCTGACCGTAATGATTTCCCGTCCGGCCTCGTCATGGGAGAGGCGGGGCATAATGTCTCTGTACTTCCCTTCCGTTTCCGGCCCCCCCAGGGCGACCATATGGGCATGGACGTCAATGGTCCTTCCTCTCTGGATATTTTCGGCCATCGTCTGCCTTCCAGTCCTCTTTGGGATCCGTTAAGAAACGGGCCTCACCCGGCAGCGGGGTCGGAATTTCATGCCCATTTCACTTTCCTCTTTTTTTTAGACTTGTTGCCGGAATTTAGGTTCGAGAAGAAAAAATCCAGATTCTATCTTGTCAAGGAATATACATAGGTAAAAATTGCCTGTCAATAAAAAAGGGGTTCTCCGGCAAAAATCTTGACACCAGATACGGCAAGTGTAAATTAGGGGGAAGTAAAAGAATCGCGGCAGGAAATCCCATAGAGCACTCAAGGTATTTTCTGGGGAAAGAGGTCGGGCAAACCGGAATGGTAGGGGCCGGATAAAGAGGTTTTTCTGAAACCATTGGTTCGCTCCCGGAGGACAAGGCAAGAACCAGTGAAATAAGTAGGATAGAGAGGATCTCTGATCCGGATGGCGGCAAAAGGGGTTTAAAAGAGGCCCGCGATGCGCATGGGTCGGCAGCATTCGGCTGCTCCAATGCATGGGGTTGGGGACTGCGAAGGCCCCCCGGAGATCCCGGGCGCCATTGGCGAAGCGCATGAGATCTGCATGAAGATCTGATTCTTCGGCAAGGAAGGAGCCAGGGACGACGCGATGGAAAGAATTAAAGAAAATGTCTTCGTAGAAACTGAATTCCTGGGATGCAATCCCGCCTTCGTAGTTACGAGTGGGGGGGTGGTGATGATCGATACTCCTCAAAGACCGGATGAGGCTTGGCGGTGGAAAGAGGAGATCCAAAAGCATGGGAAGATCGCTTACCTCATTAACACCGATCATCACCGGGATCATGCCCTCGGGAATTTTTATTTCCCCGGTGACCTGATCACCCATGAAGGCACGATGAAGAGGCTGCTGGTCGAGGGCCAGGCCGACCTCTGCCGGGAATGGGTAGCGAGAATCGATTCCCGATTCGAGCCCTGGGTTGAAAACTATTTCATCCGCAGGCCCCGATTTACCTACACAGAATGCATGAGTCTTTACCTGGATGACGATGTTTTTGAGCTGATTCACGTAGAGAGCCATACCCAGGATGAAACCCTGGTGTATTTGCCCCGGGAAAAGGTTCTCTTTGCCGGCGATACGGTCTGCACCAAACAGATTCCCAGCCTGCACGAATCTTACCCCCTAAGCTGGTTGAAAACCTTGAGGTGGGTGGAGACCTTGGATTTCGATATCTTGGTCCCGGGTCACGGGGAGATCGGCGACAGAGAGTCTTTCCGGGAATTCCGCCGAGAATTTTCAGGGCTGTTGGAACACGCCCGGGAAAAGATCGCCCAAGGTCTCAGCCGGGAAGAAATGATTCGGGAATTAAAATATGAGGATACAGTGCATAGCCATTACCCTCCCTCTTTTGCTGTTCATTTCGCCGCGATTATGCAGAAGAATATGGAAATCGATGGACGAGCCAGCGTGTCGTTGGCAGCTCCGAGTTCCTAGAACGCTATCATCCTTCAGGCAGAGGCAGCAGAGGGAAAGGAATCAAACCCGTCTCTGGGAAAATCCAAAAGGTCGGATTGGGAAAAGTGTCGGGTACCGTCATTCCATTAACCTCCCATTCGACCTTCCACTGTAACTTAAATGTAACCGTCAGATCCGAAAAAAACCTCAGATTTCCCAAGCTAAGCCAAAATGGTCTTCCAACTGCTCGTAATCTAACTTCTTAATTTTGATGGGGAATCGCCTGTTTTAATTTATCGACTTAAAATCCCTCGGTGGTCCCCCACCGTACCGGTTCGATTCCGGTCCCAGGCACCATCTTTTTCCCCAAGGCTTAAACCAAACCCCTCCCTGAATCCAGCATCGAGACACGAGTAACCAAGAACCAGTTTCAATCCAGGGCACAGGGGGATTATTCTCTGATCCGATAGTTCTTGACTTACTCATAATTTTGAGTAAAATTACTCAAGATGTTGAGTAATTTGTAAGGAGACGAAAATGTTCAAGAGGATGACATTCCACACCCTGTTAAAAAGAGTCCAGGAGCCAAGGCGGTTTATTCAGGTTTTAGCAGGTCCCAGGCAGACGGGCAAGACTACCATCGCTCGCCAAATCGCAGAGGCCGTTTCCTTCCCTGTTCATTTTGCTACGGCCGATGAACCGACTTTAAGGGACCGCAACTGGCTCATCCAGCAGTGGGAGACGGCCCGGTTGAGGTTGACCGAGGGGAAAAAGGAAAAAGGGGTTCTCCTGGTTCTTGATGAGGCCCAAAAAATACCGAATTGGTCTGAAGCCGTTAAGCGCCTATGGGACGAAGATTCTGCCGCAGGGTTTCCCTTGAAGGTGGTTCTTTTGGGCTCATCCCCTCTCTTGGTGCAGAAGGGGCTGACGGAGAGTCTGGCGGGGCGGTTTGAAGTGATCCCGGTTACCCACTGGTCTTATCCGGAGATGAAGGAGGCCTTCGGATGGACCCTGGAGCAGTATATTTTCTTTGGTGGGTATCCGGGGGCTGCCGGGTTTATCAAAGAGCAAGATCGATGGGCCAGGTATATTGTAGATTCTTTGATTGAGACAACCCTGTCACGGGACATCCTTCTCTTGACCCGGGTCGATAAACCTGCCCTGCTTAGACGTCTTTTTCAATTGGGTTGTGATTATTCCGGCCAAATTCTTTCTTACCAGAAGATGCTCGGCCAGCTGCACGAAGCCGGCAATACCACTACTCTGGCTCATTACCTGAATTTGCTCGAGGGGGCCGGGTTGGTCGCCGGACTGCCCAAGTATTCCGGCAAAAAGGTCCGGCAACGGGCTTCGAGCCCCAAGCTGCAGGTCATGAATACCGCCTTGATGACCGCTCCTTCTCCTTATTCGCTGGCATCCGCTCGGCGTGACCGGGAATACTGGGGAAGGCTGGTGGAGTCGGCCGTAGGGGCCCATCTGATCAACAGTACCCGGGGGAAAAAAGCCGAGGTCTTCTACTGGCTGGAAAGAAATCAGGAGGTCGATTTCGTCATCGGATCGGGGAAAGAACTGGTTTGCTTAGAAGTAAAGAGCGGGCGGACGAGGCAGCGTCTGTCTGGAATGTCTGCTTTTGCTAAAGGCCACAAGCCCAAGCGCCAGCTTTTAGTCGGTCAGGAAGGGATCCCTTTAGAAGATTTTCTAATGAGCCCTGTAGAACGTTGGCTTGCCTAAGCTAGATAATATTTTTTCCTCTCCCGTCCTTTTTTACATCTCTCGGCGGAGATTTTGAGGGAAGGAAAAAAGATTCTTAAGTAAAGGGGTCAGTCCAGGAAAGCAGGAATTTTTGATTTTGGCGGCTCGAAATGAAAGGATTTTCCTAAATTCACGGACTGACCCCTTATCCGCCACGGAAGGCAATTCCATTAAATCAATTTGATCTTTAGCAAAAAGAGGACGCGAAATGAAGCTCCTTTTCTTCGACGATTTCAAGCTAGGGGTCCTGGAGAGAGGCATGGTGATTGATGTATCGACTATTGTACGGGCCATTCCGCACACTGGGCCGCATAACCTCATCAGTGGTCTGATCGAACGGTTTGAGGACTACAGGGGACGACTGCAGGAGGCGGCCGATCACGGGCGGGGTGTGCCGGTCCATCAAGTCAGAGTCAGGCCTCCTCTGCCAAAACCTTGCAACATTGTTGCCATGGCGGTGAATTACATTGAAGAGGGGGAGCGGGCGAAGCCCGCCCCCCTCAATGCCTTCCTCAAGTCTTCCAACTCAGTAATCGGCGATGGGGATACCCTGGTCCTACCCGATGTCCCCGCGTCGGTATTCGAGGGGGAAGCTGAACTCGGGGTGGTCATCGGCAAACGCGCCTGCAGCGTCGATGCCGCGGAGGCTATGAACTACATATTCGGGTACCTCAATTTTATTGACGGTTCGGCCCGGGGCCTTTCCCCCAGCGGTAACACTTTCTACCAGATGAAATCGCGGGACACGTTTGCCCCCCTAGGCCCCTTTTTGGTGACCGCTGATGAAGTACCCAATCCGCATACGCTCCAGGTTCAGCTGTGGGTGAACGGGGCGCTCAAGCAGAGCTTTAATACCAGTGCAATGGCCCACAAGATTCCCCGGTGCATCGAGTGGGTAAGCTCTATCCATACCCTCGAGCCGGGTGATATCCTGGCCACGGGTACTGACCACCGGGGTCTGAGCGCTATCCAGGATGGGGATCGGATCGAGATGGAGACGGAGGGATTGGGGAGGCTACATGTGCAGGTACGGGATAATTTGAAGCGGACCTGGCCCAGGGAAACCCGGCTGGAACGGCAGCGGCAGGGACTTGACGGGCGAGCTCCCCAATTGACAGGCAAATATACACCCACGAGGAGATAAGCCCAAAAGCGGGGTGAGGCATTTCTGGATCTCTGTTCCTATGGATTATGCCGGCAAGTGAAGGAATTCTTGGCCCCGAGCGACTCACTGGGGTCCTGCTGGACCCGCTCACTCACCGGTGCCACATCCCGGAAGCGAATGGATAAAGTTACCGATTACGACAGGCCAGGAAAAGAACTACCTGGGAACCCTGATCACGACAGGGCTCAAACCCAAAAGAAAAGGACAAATAACTTGACGGGAAACGCTAAATCCCTGTATTTATAACCCAGGTGTCTCAGTTTTCGACCGCCCCCGCCTCCCTTTTACTCCGCCCTTTCCAAACGGTGATAAAATCATGGAACCCTCTGATTAAAAAAGCCTTTTGGTCCCCAAAAGAAAAAATTTTTTCAATATAATTCTGGAGAGTTAGAGCAGGGAACCCCTTTCGCGTTGAAAAGCAGAGGCAAAAATTCCGCCCGGTCTCTTTATAAAAAATATACAAAAAATCGCTGTGTTGTAATGGATAAACAGATGGATTCCGCTTTAATTATGCGTGGCGACTATCATCTCCCCCAGAGGTTGCCATATTGCGCCGGGATAAACGGATATTTTCGAGAAACAATATAAGATAATTTTTAGTTTATAGATCAAATAGTTATGGTGTTGCAAAAAAAATTATTGAGTTTTTTAAAAAAAGCTTGACTTGATTTTGCATAATTAATATAGTCGGCTAGCTGACTATATAGGATTCTGGTTATCAAAAGTACCTCGATAAAGGTGAAAAGTATGCCAAGGTAAATTAGACTCGAATTGCGCCGGGCTCAGATAACCCAGCGTCGAGTGCATTCTTTTTCGATTATAAAACACTTCAATATACTCAAATAGCTCGGCTTTCGCGTCTTCTCTTGTTTTGAAACGTTCATCATTTTGCAGCTCGACTTTAAGTGTCTTGAA
>Ga0111180_1042_pt1 | contig 27513 bp, 23 predicted proteins | sample DeeMarSWOR324_28_FD_80237 | JGI IMG/M metagenome (GOLD analysis project Ga0111180, IMG submission 80237) | Deltaproteobacteria bacterium SM23_61
AAAGTGTACCCGGTCACCGCCAGGAGCCTGTTTTCTTCGGCAACCTCGCCGTACACCGATATAACCGCTCCCGGCAGGGTACCGTACCCCTGAGTCGCTTCCGCAAATCGCCCGACCTCCTTCACCTGCGAGGGGTTCAAAACCGCACACCCGGAAAGCAAGGTTATGGCCAGCAACGCTGCTGTCAACGCCCAGCTAGGCTGCAATTTCCTTTCCCTCAAAATTTAAACCTGCCCCCCCAATTTCAATCGGAAATATTGCTTTCCCAAATAAGGTTCTAAGAACAACTTCAGCTAGACCTGTTTCCCAAATAGTACACCTACACGTCAATGCGGGTAATCATGGTGAAGAGGTGAATGTTATCAATTGAAAGCGTTAAGGAGGAAGTGAGGAGCATGGGCGGTTTTATAAGACAACGCTTCCACGGCCCACTTATTTGTCATGCGTAGCTTCGTAATTCGCCTAATTGCCAAAAACCTTCACCTGTGTTAGCTAAGGCTACAGATTAATTTCCCCTTACTGTTTCATTTCTAAAAGGAAGGCGGGATCTCGTAAGTTGCGCCTTTTCCCTTCCTCTTCAAGTCCTCAAGAGCCTTCTTAAAATTTCTACGCCCTTGCTTTGTCTGCATGACTTCCAAATCGCTAATGGATATTCCCTTTGATTTGTATGATCTCCCCCTCATCTTGATTGCTGGGACACTTAGGTCCTTATAATGGTTCGGCTCATACATGCCAGGCTCGTATGAAATTCCCGGGGGTAACCTTTTAGGGCAAAAAAGCGTACCCATATGTCCACAACTATAATAAATGTATCCGCCTTTCACTTTATTGGCTCCTGGATAATTATGACGAGCATAGCGCCTATATACTTTGCCCCCTTCTAATAGGTCTGACTCGCTTCCTGGCTCGGTGAAAAAAAAGGTATTAGTCCCCAGTAACTTGTCCTTCGAATCGAGAAAGGTGACTTCGTACTTAACGTTCCACAGAAACTTCCCGTTATGTTGCACCGAAGACAACCATACAGTATCTACGGTTGCTTCTAAATACCTCTTATTTTTCTTGTATAAGCCTACATGCCAGTGCACCAACTTTTGATAATTCATTTGAGCAAATCCTCCTTAAGGCATAGGCCCAATCATAGAAAGGGAACAAGCAAGCACCCCAATTCTGTTAAGCGGGAGAAGATACTTACATATAGTTTATCGCCCTTCTGGTTCTGGTTCCGAAATAACTTCGCGCGCCTCTGTTTTAAGTGGTAATTGTGAAGCTTTATCTCTTCCATCTAAACCTGTGGGAAGTGTGACCATGTGCAGTTTTATGGTTTGAACCTCCTCTGAGCTTAATTTTTTGTCACCGCCAACTACCACCACCTTGTAATCGATTTTCCCCGAAACTGTTCGGCTTGTGTTAACCGTAAACTTTATTTCAAGGTCAAAATCTTTGATTTCGAAAAGAGCAGCCTCATTGGACGATCTTCGTTCGATCTCGGTTGCAATTAGCTCGGATTTCACTTTTTGTATGAGCTCTTTAACGCCAAGCCCTCCAGAGGCTCTATCGGTTTTCCCAGAGTCGGCTTTCAAGCGATGATTTAGTACCATGGCAATCAGTAATAGAAGGATGATTGCCCCAAGAATTATGTCGACTGAAACCTGGTTAAGGTACCGCATTTCTGATCCTCCCTTCTTTAGACCGGTGTGGCGGGGAATGATAAATAATTCCAGCTGCTTTGATCGTATAACAATGATTAGGCCGGTCCATGTGTGACTTTTGGCAAAGCTGTTTTAAGTGTATCCATCCCCCGACTGACTCATTACCGATTTTTTGGGTGAAAAATAAGCATTTTCATTCCCTTACCTCAAAGCCGGTCTGAGGTTGGCCTTGTTGTTATAAAGATTTGATAAGAAGGATGCAACCCGGAGCCATAAATGAGAAATGAATCCTAAGGAAGAGAAATTCGCTTCAAATCTTGGCGGTGACCGTTTCTAGTAATACCCCTTTATACCGCATTCCGGAAAGCTTGAGGTTAATGTGGCACTTTAACTTACTACGGAAATCGACAACAGATAGAATACTCACCCTGTTATAGTTTCCCAAGGGTGAAATTGCCCCCCAAGCTGCCCTTATTTTCCGGCCAAAGTTATTGATTTCCGTTTGAACTAATGCATTCTGAAAGGAAATGCCAGGATGACGCTTTCAGGAAGAACTCCTCGTCTATCTAGACAAATGTCGGCTTCCATGCAAAATTTGATTGGTAAAACCTACGAGTCTTCAGTTTTGGACATGGGGAGAATTAATAATTATTGCTAAAACTATTCATAAAGCGGTAGGTGCATATTCATTCCTCTCTTAAGCCTTCTGAAGCTGAACCGGCAAGGATTCCGATTAAAGAATTAAGTGAAAAGAAGCGAGCCCGAATAACCCCCTGTAAGGCAGGGGGGCGTTGAACAAAAGGAAAAGAAGAATAGCGGAAGGGAAAAGAATACTTCCTTCCGCACTCTGCCGATTCCCATCCTTTGGTGCAGTCAGCTCAAGTCAGAGCCATAACCCCAAAGGTTAGGGAGAGGAGGTTCTGCTGGGCCCGTTAGGAACATGTTTATTTTGCGGAGGTGACGAACCTATGCCCTTTCCCCATTTTGCCTATCCGGGGAAGAAGCTGCCGCCAGGAGTTACCTCGGGAGCCCATCATGCTGCCGCGCAGCCTCTCGGACCGCAACAAAGACGTCCCTCGCCTGGATACTTGCTCCAGCCCTGAATCCATACGCGCTGTCGTCTAGGATCGGAACGAGCAACAGGCGATCTTCCTTTTCATAGCCGAGAAAGACAAGGCTGAGCGCGGGGATCCTTACGATAAAGTAATCGGTCTTCTGCAGCCCGGCGGTTCTCGAATTCTTGTCGCGAATCCTGGCGACGAGTTTATGAAGATTCGCATCCCCAAAAGAGATGGGCTTCCACTTACCCTCGGCTTTTGAAATGGTCAGAGAGGAACGCACCCGATCGCCCACCCGTACCGGATAGGTCACCTCGCCCGTGTCGCTAAGGAGCGTGCGGGGGTCTGTGTTGGGCTCGTACTTCCGGAGCGGGTCAAGGGGCACGATGTATTCCTTCAATGGCACTTCGAGGGCAGCTGACTTCACTTCTTCCACGGACTCAAACCCCATTTGCTTGAAGTTCTTGGAATTCACCAGGCCACCGAATATGGCCAGTCCTTTCGCCGCCTCGGCCTTTATCCCTTTGCCTTCCACTCGGCTCAGGGTCTGGGCGTTGGCCGCAGGGAAGGAAAGGAGCACCACCGCAAAGAATAGAATGAGGGTCTTCATTTCTTTTGCCTCCCTATCGTCTCACTTTATAGTAATCATCCCAGTGCGTGTGGTGACCTGGGCTCTGCACATAGTAATCATAGGTAATAAAGCGGTGGTCGCCGATGCAGGGGGACCAAGGATCGAAAATCTCCACAAAGTTCTCTTTCAAGGGCAAAAGGGATAGGGTCGTATAGCCCATCGCCACCATCATGTGCCCGCCTCCCATTGGCCCAGGCCATCTCCAGGTAAAGGCAAAAGGCCTTCGTCCGCAGAAACAGGAATTTGATATCTCCTTTTTGAGGTCCTCCCAGCTGAGCGCCGCATTGGTCGTGTGAATGGATTGGAAGCCATATCTGTTGAACTCCGGCCACCCCCCCCTGACACACGCGTGGTTCTGGACTGGGTTGGGGCAGAGGGCTATGTTGCAGCAATCATTCCGACCGAAACGGTTATTCGCCTGGGTACACTGGGCCACATTGGTGCCCAGGTACTCCATGACCATCTGGCCGCTGGCCGCCCAGCACCACATTCTCGTCTCTTGAAAATGCAGGGTCGCAGCAAGGGATTCCGTTGCCTTGGGAGTGCAGCAGCCACCGACACCGAAAATGAGAATAAGGAGAAACAAGCCCATTCCCAAAGATCTTTTGTCCATATTCACCTCCTGACGATTGAGTCTGCCCTTCAACAACAGCGGTTGACGAGGGCGAATGGGGTTTCTCTGTGAAAAGATATTGGACACACACGAGAACCAGGTTTGGATAGTGACGAAATTTCAGTAACCATATCCAATGAGATTGATCCGACATAATTGCCCGCCGCTTTCCCAAAAGCTGTCATCGCCAATCTCTTTTTCCAGCCTTTGCGGGGGTTCTTAAGTGGAACTATTTATCTGCCTTCGCTTTCATGTTTAAGAAATATCAAGTCAAGACTACTTCGATGAAAAAAAGATTAAAAAAATTAGAAAACCTCCAAAGAGACAAAAACCTCCCTGGAGGCTTCATATTGGCACCTTCAAGAAACTCCTTCTCATGCGACACTCCAGAATCTTAAAGGCTACAGTATTTGGTTCAAAACGACTGCCCGAGAAGGAACTTGAACAATGCGCCGTCTTCGTTTCGTTGAAGAAGGACTTAAGGTTTGATGGAAGTCAGCGCGAGATCAGGCAATATTTTGGCTTGAATGAAAAAGCCTCCAAAAGGGTAATACAACCCTCTTAGAGGCTTCTCAATGGCATCTTCTGGTAACCCCACCTTCTCATTTTACACCCCAGAAGGTTAAAGGTTCGTTTGATGGTTTTCCTTGGCTACGGAGGGAAGGTAATTCACTATTTGAATAAAATTTACTCTTAGCCCCATTTGTCGTCAAGAAAAAAAACAGCCCCTTGAATTATCCTCAATTTTCATTGCCAATTTGAATATTTGCATAGGTTATTTTGCCCCCTTTCCTGCACCCCCGCCGCCAACCATTCTCCGCAGCCGCCCACCTACGGGATGGTCATCATTCGTAATAGGCAGGAGCCTTGCGGATCTTCTCCCACTGAGCCGGGTCGTGGCCGTGGATAAGGAGGGCCTTTTCCTTTTTAATCAAGTCATGAAGGTCCTGGATCGTTTTTCGGGCCTCCACCTCATCCAGATGGTTCCGCGGGATTTTGGAAGCGAGGTAATTTTCCTCGCAGGGGACACTGTCGCCGCTCAGGATCATCGCCCCGTCATTTTTCAGCCGCACCAGCAATCCCTGATGCCCTGGAGTGTGGCCGGGCAGGGAAATAATGAGCAGGCTGCCATCCCCGTATAAGTCGAAGGGAGCCTCGATTTCCCGGTAGGCGAGAGGATGATCCCAGTCGGCCTTAAAGTATCCTTTTCCTTCATTTTCCGGCTTTTGGGCCCACTCCATTTCCCTCTTGGAGACAAGGAAACCGGACTTGGGGAAGAACTGATTGCCGCCTGCGTGGTCAAAATGGAGATGGGAGTTCACCACGTACCGGAAGTCTTCCGGTTTCAGGTCGATTGATTCCAATTGAGCGAGAATTCCCGACCGTTCATCTCCCAGGGGTTCGAAGGCCTTGGCCAGCCCTCCCCACCGGGCCAAGGCATCCTGGAACACCCCGGGGTGAGGCCCGGTGTCGAAAAGAACATGGCCGCGGGGATGGAGGACGGCAAACGCCGGCATGGGGCTCTCGATGATTTCTTCGCGGGGTGCATCGGGGACAAAAACGTTCTTCCGGGAGCGGATATAACCGCAGGTCAGGGCATAAAGTCGCATCCGGCTCTAACCTCCTTACAAGAAGGGGAAGTTGTCAATCCGATTCTCGAATCGCTCGCTGGATCATGGATTCGACCTCCTTCTTTCCGCAGATATTCATTATTGCCGAATCTCCAGGGAGGTCAAGGAGAGAAATGATCTAGCCTCCCGCCGCGAGTTTGCTATCTGAGCCGGGAGATGTTTATTACCTGGCTGAAATTTAAAATTTATCATCATCAAATCACCATTCCACAAATACCTGTCGATGAGTTGTGGAAATGTTGTGGAGACGTTTGCGTAAGGAAGCATATATATTTGTTTTTCTACAGATTGCCCTGTTTTGGACCAAAAAATATTCAATCATATCAAATAAATACGCAGGGACGGGAACCAATCCGCGTGATTCCTGCCCCAAATTCAGGAAGGCTCCATAGAAGCCCATTCATCAACAATCTTTACTACAGGGTGCCCGAAAAAGGCTTCCAGCAAATGGTTTCAGACCACCTTTTCCTGAAAGCCAGGCTGGGCTTGCTTTTTGAGGATGGTCATTTCCAATCTCTCCTCCCGGCTCTCCGGACGGAAAATATTTGGTGATCCAGTTTGAGACTTCATTCGAGAAGAAGATGTCTTCCCTCGAGACCATCAAGCCCATGAAGGAAAAAGACGGTTCCTGGCGGGTATCGGGGTATTACCTCAAAAAGCAGACTCGTTCTGCTGAGCAGTCGGGCCGGGAGTTCCTGTTTCCTTCAAAGCTCTTCCAACTGGCTGCCTTTAAGCCATGAAGGATTGGATAACTCGTTCAGCATTAAGAGAAAAGGAGATCAGATTCTTTTGAGCTTCAACGAAAATTAAGAGTGCTCTGGAAACCCTCTTTACCCTCCTGAATCATTGCGGCGGGCATTTGTCCGAAGTTCGAGGAGCACGTATCATTTAGCCCTCACCAACTGGATGCCATACATTTGCCTCTCCACCGCCTGGCGATAGGCCCCTGCAGCCGATCGGCCTCCGGAATGTATTCCGGCTTGTAGAGTTTTCCCGCTTCTTGCAAATAATTCTTGACATCTGATGCGCAATTTATTAACATCAGTACATCATGCGAACTACTGTCGATATTGACGACCCCGTTCTGAAGGACCTGAAGAAGATCCAAAAAAAGCAGGGTAAATCCCTCGGCCGGCTGATTTCTGACCTGCTGGCGCAGGCGCTTGGCGAAAGTAAAGCGCCAAAAGCTTCAGCCAAGCCTGCCCCCCGGTGGATTTCAAAAGCAATGGGCGCCCGCGTCGACCTAGCAGATTCTGAAGCATTATACGCCGCCATGGAACGAGAACCCCGCCGTAAGGGCTCCGAATAAACATGAGCTTTGCCTTAGACGTCAATATCCTGCTTTACGCATCTGACACCGGCAGTCCCCACTTCGAGCGGGCCAGAGCCTTTATTGAATCCTGCATCGCTCAAAAGGAGGTATTCTCCCTCGGATGGCCCACGGTGATGAGTTACCTGCGAATTGCGACGCATCCTGCGGTGTTTGATCATCCCTTATCACCCGATGAGGCTATGGCGAATATCGAAACACTTCTCAACCTTCCTCACGTGCGATTCCTATCGGAAGAAGAAGGATTCTGGAACGTGTACCGCACCACGACGGCCGAGGTTCCCACCCGGGGGAATTTGGTACCGGATGCTCATTTGGCTGCCCTGCTCCGCCACCACGGCGTGAAGAAGCTTTATACCCACGACCGTGACTTTCTGAAGTTCCCATTCCTCGATGTGCAAGACCCTTTTGCCGGAGATCGGACGAAAACCTAATCGTCCCGCCAATCTAACCAAAGCAACTTCGCTAAATGTGCAGGCCCAAGATTCGAGTTTCGATCGGTGCCACCAGGTCTCTCTGCCGGTATTTCGGCAAAAAGCCTTATTTGCGGCATCCGGGGGAACGGCGCAACCTTGCTGCCGAAGTTATAAGGGTACTCCGCTTTTTATTGGCTACCGGTCCAGCAGGGCGGCAATTTTGCGCATGGCTGTGGAGATGGGATAGCGGGAAAACCCGGAGGGTTTCACCCAGCGGGCCGACTTGGGAGGTGGCGGTGAATTTGGCGGATCGGTAAGGATGCAGAGGTAGGGTTTCATCCGGGCATGGATGTGGGTGAAGAAATGTTCCTGGTCGGGTAAGCTGCTTAAGACCTTTACCTTCAATCCGAAGTCCTTCAGAAGGTAATTCTTGAGTAATTTTCCGGGATCTTCGTGCCTGGTATTCTTTCCCCGATTTTCATCCACCACCACTTTCGGGAATTGCCAGAGCCCCGCCAGGAGGCCCTGGCCCTCATTCCGGTGAAGCAGATAGCGGCCATCTCTTTCCAACAGGGCAACGGCCCAGGTTTCCTGCCGCAGTTTCCTGCCTGCCGGTTTCTTCTCCGGAAGTTCCCCCCTCGTGGGACAGAACTTCAGGACCGGGCAGGCTGAGCACCTGGGCCTGGAAGGGATGCAGACCGCGGCACCCAGGTCCATCAGGGCTTGATTGAAATCGGAAGCCCTGCCCGGGGGAATCCATCCCTCCAGGAATTTTTCCAGGTCCTTTTTGGGCGGGGCACGGCGGGGATCTCGAAACTGCGGAAAAAGGCGCCCCAGGACGCGCTTCACGTTTCCGTCGAGGGCGGCGACTGGCTGGTTGAAGGCCAGGCTGGCCACGGCCCCGGCGGTGTAAGGGCCGAAGCCCGGGAGGCGGAAAAGTTCCCCCTTTGTCCCGGGGATTTTTCCGCCCAGATCCCGGCAGATGGTTTGCGCCGCCCGGTGAAGATTCCGGGCCCGCGCGTAATAGCCCAGTCCGGCCCAGGCTTTAAAAACCTTCTCCAGCGGCGCACGGGCCAGATCTTTCAATGTGGGAAAAAGGGTCAGGAAGCGCTGGTAATAGGGGATGACCGTCTCCACCCGGGTCTGCTGGAGCATGAACTCCGAGACCAGAATCCGGTACGGGTCCGCATTCCTGCGCCAGGGGAGCTTTCGTCGATGGGTCTCATACCACCGGAGAAGAGCCCGCTGGAAACCGGGCTTCTCCGGGAGCAAGTCTCTGGATGTGGGCAAAAAGGATCCTAAGAAATTTTGGTGAACTTGGAGGCCGGCACGCCGCAGATCGGGCACTTGTCGGGGGCTTTTCCTTCCACCGTGTTGCCGCAGACACTGCAGACATAATAGTCGACTTCCTCGTTTTTCCCCAGGCTTTCCAGTGCCTTCTGGTAGAGGGCCGCGTGGATCTTCTCCACCTGGTTGGCATAGTCAAAAGTGGTCTCAGCCGGTTTTAGGGCCTCCTCTTTCGCCTTGGCGATGAATTCCGGGTACATGCTTTTGAACTCGTGGGTTTCCCCGCCAATCGCCACCTGGAGGTTTTCCTTGGTGGACTTCACCTCGCCCAGAACTCGCAGATGGGCGTGGGCGTGGACGGTTTCCGCCTCGGCGGCGGCCCGGAAAAGCTTGGCCACCTGCTTGTATCCCTCTTCTTCGGCTTTCTTGGCAAAGGCCAAATATCTGCGGTTCGCCTGGGATTCACCCGCAAAGGCCTCCTGTAGATTCTTCTCTGTCTGAGAGCCCGGCAATGGCATTTTCCAAACCTCCTCTTGGTAATAAAATTTGAGGGGGGTGAACCTTCTACCCCCCTCCGCTGGAAACACTTTCTTCCTTCAGCCCGTCCATACGGGCGGGTCCGACCCGGAAAAAGAATGTACCGGGTTGGGCAACCCTATGCCGTTTCGCTTACTTTTTCCTTACTTCTTCTCGGGCGCGATGTCAGGAATGTCCTTCATGATGGGTTCTACGTCCGCATAGACATACCGATATCTATCGACTGTACCATCTTTGAAAAATACTTCCAGTCTCTGCTGATCTTTGGGATCGGCATGCCAAAAGAGCCTGTTCCTTTCCCGGTAGTAATAGATGTACTTGGTTTCGCCGGAGGAAAGCTGTTCCTTTTGCTGGGGTTCGCCGAACATCTGGACGACTCTGCTCTCATTGGTTCCCGGAGCCAGCAGCTGCTTCGTCTTGGCTCCGTCGATCTTTTTGCCCTCAATGATTGGCGCGCAACCTACGGCCAACGCGAAGAGAAGAACCAAAGCAATGCTCAGATACCTCATCTTTTATCTCCTTTCTTTAGTTTTTGGGATCCTGTATCCCTGTTATTCTCCGAACTTAGAGGCTGGAAGGAGGGAATAGGGTAAAACCTGTATTTTTTCCCCCAGGAAACCCTATTTTGGAATGAGCCGAAAAGGAGAACCTCTTGCCGGGATTTCGGGCCTCATCAACTTCGGTCCCCTCTTTCCAGGTTCTCCGCCTCTTCGGGCGTCTTTCTCCGCGCCTCTACGGCCCGCTTTGCTTCGGAGGGCCTTTCGCCATCCCTCTTGCGGATCCCATACCATCCAGAAAAGCTATTCACCTTCCGCAGATGGCAATCGTTTGATTCGTTGCCCCCGTTTCCGGAATCAAAATAAATCCCCTAGAAAAGAAAAAATATCAGGGAATGAGAAAAGAATCAAGGAAATTCGGAGGAAAAAAGTTAGGCCGTAGAGGGTGAAAAAATTCGCATTTGGCCCGGGTCAGCAAATCCTGGGAAGGGGCTCGCCCACCATCATGTCCAGGAGGCGGGTGGACCCGATGGGGGTGCACAGGATTACTTTCCCCGGGGGTTCCTCCTTCACCTCTCCGATCATCGCCGCATCCCGCCCCAGGGGGTGGTCTTGCAATGCCCGAAGAGTCGCTTCGGCAGCCTCCGCCGCCACGATGGCAACCAACTTCCCCTCATTGGCCAGGGTCCAGGGCTCAAACCCCAGGAGCTCGCAGGCCCCCCGAACTTCTTCTTTCACCGGAATCCGCTTTTCCTCGACCCAGATTCCGACTTCCGACTGGCGCGCCAGCTCATTCAGCGTGCTGGACAGCCCTCCGCGGGTGGGGTCCCGCAGGCAGCGGATGTGGGGGGAGGCGGCGATTAATTTCTCGACGAGATGGTTCAAGGGAGCACAGTCGCTCAGCAGGGCGGTGGAGAATTCCAGGCCTTCCCGGGCGCAAAGGATGGCCACTCCATGATCCCCCAGGGTCCCGCTGACCAAAACCTTGTCCCCGGGGCGGGCGTTATGGCCGGAAATGTGGATTTCCGGGGGAATGCGGCCGACGCCGGCGGTGTTGATGAAGACTCCATCCGCCGCTCCCCGGTTGACCACTTTGGTGTCACCGGTTACGATCTGCACTCCGGCTTCGGACGCGGTCTTCTGCATGGACTGGACGATTCTTTTTAGATCGGAAAAAAGGAATCCCTCTTCGATGATGAATCCGGCGCTCAAGAAAAGGGGCTGGGCTCCGCTCATGGCCAGGTCGTTGACCGTTCCACAGACCGCCAGTTTTCCGATGTCCCCGCCGGGGAAAAAGATCGGAGTCACCACGTAGCTGTCCGTGGTAAAAGCCCATCTCGTGCCTTCGGTGGAATAAACGGCCGAGTCATCGAGAGGCTGGAGAAGGGGGTTCTGAAAGCTCCGGGCAAAGAGCGAAGCCACCAGCTGATGGGTGAGCTCTCCTCCGCTGCCGTGGGCCAGAAGAATTCGGTCATCGGATGAATTCATATTTAGGTCCTGCTTCATGAACCGTATTTATATGCCGCGGCGCACGATCCTTCGGAAGAAACCATGCACGGGCCTACGGGGTTTTCGGGGGTACAGACTTCAGCGAACAATCGGCATTCTTGCGGCCGGATGACCCCCCGCAGAACCTCTCCGCAGCGGCATCCCGGGTTTTCCCGGGACTGGACCCGGGGCAGAGTCGGCCAGTTCCTTTCGAAAAGCCAGTCCCGTTCCGGGGATGGATCCGATTCCGCGCCATTCCACATGCGAGGGTTGAAACGCCCGGGCCATCACTTCTTGCGCCTTCCGGTTTCCTTCCTGGTCCACCCCGCGGCGGTATTGAATCTCCACCCGCGGGTTTCCAGTTTTGACCTGCCGGAGCAGCATGAGCACGGACTGGAGAATATCCAGCGGTTCGAACCCGGAAATCACGCAGGGAAGGTCGTAATCATGGGCCAGAAACTCATAGGGACGGCTGCCGATGATGGCGCTCACATGGCCCGGCAGGAGGAAACCGTTCAACTTGACCTCTCCCAGTTCCAAAAGAGCCTTCAGCGCCCGCGGCACAGTCTTATGGGCTGAAAAAACAAAAAAATTCTTGCGTCCTTGCCTCCTGGCCTCCAGGACCGTGGCCGCGATGGTCGGGGCGGTGGTTTCAAAACCCACTCCCAGAAAGACCACTTTCCTATCCGCTTCTGCTTCCGCCAGCTTCAGTGCGTCCAAGGGGGAGTAGACCACTCGGATATCCCGGCCCTGGGCTTTTTCCCGGGCGAGGGAGGAGTCGGACCCGGGAATCCGGACCATATCCCCAAAGGTGGTGATGATGGATCCGGGGACTCGCGACAGGGAGATCATAAAATCCACATCGCTTTGCGAGGTCACACACACCGGGCATCCCGGCCCGGAAATGAGCGAGATCGCGGGGGGGAGAATTTGCCGCAACCCATACCGGGCGATGGCCATGGTGTGCGTTCCGCAGACCTCCATGAGCCGGATCGGCTGATCGGCCAGGCGACGGATTTCCTCGATGACGGGCCGCGCCCTTTCCCCGTCCCGGTATTCGTCGATGTATTTCATAGCCAGTAAAAGCGAAAAACAAAAAAGGCAATTTCACCGCGGAGACCGCAGAGACCGCTGAGATATTTTAGAATAAAGGATAAGGCCCATAAAAACAAATCGAAATTTTGGGTTTAGGACATGCTTTTCATTTAAAGCTCTTTCTGTTTTTGAAATTATAATTCTCTGCGCCCTCTGCGATCTCTGCGGTGAATGTCTTTTCAGTTGATGAAATTGGCGATCACCGCCTGGCCCAGGGATAAGCCCCCGTCGTTGCAGGGGACCTGTCGGTGAACCAGGACTTTGAACCCCGCTGCTTCCAGTTGATCCTTCATCCGTTCCAGAAGAAAGCGATTCTGGAAGACGCCCCCGCTCAGGGTCACTTTTTCCGGCCCCCCCCCGTCGCGAATCTTCTGACTGACTGTCACCCCCATCCGAACCAGGGTGTTATGAAATTTTCCCGAGATGATGGAAGGAGGAATTCCTTCTTCCAGGTCCCGAAGAACCCCCCCGATCAGCGGGCCGAGGCGGATGACCTCCTTCTCTCCTTCCCGCTCGGCGAAGAATTCATACTCTCCCTTTTCATCCGGGTCGGCAATCATTTCCAGTTCCATGGCCGCCTGCCCCTCGAAAGAAATGGAAGGGCGGAGCCCCAAAAGCGCCGAGACCCCGTCGAAGAGGCGGCCGCAGGAAGAAGTGAGGGGGGAATTCATCCGCTTATCGATCTGCTGGAGAAGGACCCGGATTTTTTCTTCCCCCGGTCCGCTTCCCTGGACGGCCCGGGTGAAAAGGGGGAGAAACTTCATGAGCCGTTCCTTTCCCAAAAGGCAATAGACGTAGCTGAGGGCCATCCTCCAGGGATGGTGGATGGCCGCTTCTCCCCCGGGCACGGGAAGGTATTCAAGGTGGGCCTTCCTCTGGAAGGAGTAAAAATCGCCCACCAGGAACTCCCCTCCCCAGAGGGCGCCGTCGGTTCCAAATCCCAGGCCGTCGAAAGAGAGACCAATCGCCGGGCCTTCTTCGCCGTTCTCGGCCAGGCAGCCCGCCAGGTGGGCAAAGTGATGTTGAATCCCGACCTTCTTGGCCGGCAGGCCCAAGGCGTATTTGGTGGAAAGATATTCGGGATGAAGATCGTAGGCCACGATTTCGGGTTGAATGCGGAAGAGTTTCTTGTAAATCTCCACGGTTCGCTGAAAGTGTTCCAGGGTCTTGAGGTTCTCCATGTCCCCCAGGTGCTGGCTCACGAAGGCGTATTCGTCCCGGGTCAGGCAAAAGGTATTCTTCAGTTCTCCCCCGCAGGCCAGAATCGGCCGGGTGGAGAAGCGGAGGCGGACGGGGAAAGGCGCGTATCCCCGCGCGCGGCGGAGCACGTATCCCTGGCCCTTGATCACCGCCGTCACGCTGTCGTCGTATTGCACGAAGATATCCCGGTCGTGAAGGAGGAAGGCATCGGCGATTCCCCGCAGCCGGCTCAGCGCTTCCGGGTTGTCTTTGGCGATGGGCTCTTCGCTCAGGTTGCCGCTGGTCATGACCAGGGGCATGCCCGCCTCTTTCATCAGCAGGTGATGAAGGGGCGTATAGGGAAGCATGACCCCCAGGTATTTCTGCCCGGGCGCCACCGATGGGACGATCGAGGAACCTTCTTTCCAGGAAAGAAGAACGATGGGGCTTTCCGTGGATTGGAGGAGGCGCTTCTCTTCCTCGTTGACCCTACAGTGTGCCTCCACCGCGGAGATATCCGGCAGCATGACGGCCAGAGGCTTGTCCGGCCGATGTTTCCGCCGCCGAAGGGCTTCTACCGCCGAGGCATCCTGCGCATCGCAGGCCAGAAGAAATCCGCCCAGCCCTTTGATGGCCAGGATCTTTCCCTTTCCGAGCAGGCGGATGGCCTCAGAAATCGGGTCCGGTGCGGCAATCGGTTTCCCCTCTCGGTCGACAAGCTGAAGGGTTGGCCCGCACGCCGGGCAGGCGTTGGGCTGGGCGTGAAACCGGCGGTCCGCGGGGTCCTCGTACTCCCGCAGGCACTCCGGGCACATTCGGAACCGGGCCATGGTGGTCCTGGGCCGGTCGTAGGGAATGTCTTCGATGATGGTGAAGCGGGGGCCACAGTTGGTGCAGTTGGTGAAAGGATAACGGTAACGACGGTCCCGCGGCTCGAAGATCTCTTCCCGGCAGGCCGCACAGGTAGCGATGTCGGGGGAAATCAGCTGATACCGGCCCTCCTCTTCGAGGCTCTCCTGAATTTCAAACCCCCTAAAACCGGCGGGCGGCAGGTCCTCGAACTTTAGGGATTCGATGCGCGACCGCGGGGGAGCCTGGAGGGGAAGCTGCTCGGTGAATTGTTCAACCCTTTTTGGAGGGCCCTCAACTTCGATAGTAACCCCGGAAGAAGAGTTTTTCACCCAACCCCGCAAGGAATACTTCCGGGCAAGGCTGTAAACGAAGGGCCGAAATCCAACCCCCTGCACGACTCCTTTGAGCTCGAAGGCCCGGCGCAACACTGGATTTTCCGGGGAAAAGCTCTCCTTGCCCAAGCCTCTTTCCTTTCACGGCCCAAGGGTTGCAAAAAATTCTGCCCAAGCCCTTCCCCTCGAGGGGGGAAGGTGTGAAAAAATTTAAATACGGATGGGGAAAACCCTTCTTGTTGTCCAGGGGTCAAAAAAATTCGCTTGCCAAAATGACGGCGGGCGTTGCGGGTTTTGCAAAGGGACCGCCTCCCGGGAGGGGGATAAACCTCCCCGGCGGGTTGCGGTCTTCCGGTGGAGGGCTTCAGAGAGAAAAGGCGAAGCGTTTTTGGGTCAGGTGATTTTGGGAGCTTCGATCGAGGGGGCGATGATTTCCGCCAGGTCCAGCACCCGCACCTCACTAGCCTTCTCATTCTTCAACCCGTCTTCAAACATGGTCATACAGTAGGGGCAGGAGACGGCGATGGTGTTTGGGGACTTTTCCAATGCCTGCCGGGTCCGGTGGATGTTCAGACGGTGTTCCGCGCTCTCTTCCATCCACATCCGGCCCCCGCCCGCTCCGCAGCAGAAGCTATTCTCCAGTCTCCGGTCCATCTCCAACGGGTTGTGCCCGGTGGCCATACGCAGGATCTCCCGGGGCTGGCGGTAAATCTGGTTGTATCGGCCCAGGTAGCAGGAGTCGTGAATGACCACCCGCCCCAGCGAGTCCTCCCCCCTCAGCCGGAGCTTTCCGTCCTGGAGCAGGTCGAGGAGAAACTCGGAGTGGTGGAGGACGGTGGCCTCCAACCCATACTGCCGGTAATCATGCTTGAGGGTAAAATAGCAATGAGGGCAATAGGTGAGGATCTTTTTCACCCTGTATTTCCTGAAGAGCTCCATGTTTTCCACGGCCAACTTTTCGAAGACGAACTCATTCCCCAGGCGGCGCAGCGAATCGCCGCAGCACCTTTCTTCCGCGCCCAGGATTCCGAAGGAGACTCCCGCGGCCCGCAGGGCTTGAACCAAGGCAATGACCGCCTTGCGGTTCCGGCTGTCGAATGAACCGGCGCAGCCCACGTAAAAAAGATATTCCACCCTTTCATCCTCGGACAGCAGGGGGATATCCAGTCCCTTGGCCCACTTGGTCCGGTCCTGGGGAATGAGTCCCCAGGGGTTGGCCCTCTGCTCGATGGATTCATAGAAGTTGCGCAATTCCTCGGGGAACTTGGCCTGGTTCTCCGTGAGATGCCGGCGCATCTTCACGATCTTGGGAACGTGCTCTATGAAGACCGGGCAATTGGCCATGCAGGCCCCGCAGGTCGTGCAGGCCCAGAGGGCGTCTTCCCCCACGCTCCCCGGCGACTCATCGTTCTCCCGGATCAGGGGCAGCAATCCCCGGTCGAAGTTTCCATGGAGGATCTTCTCCCCGTCGGCCTTCAGGTTGACCTTCCCGTCATGGATGAGGTAGCGGGGGTTCAGGGTTTTGCCGCTCAGGGTGGCGGGGCAATTGTCGTTGCAGCGGCCGCACTCCGTGCAGGCGGAGAAATCCAGGAGGTCCTTCCAGGTAAATTCATCGATGCGGGAGACTCCATACGTCTTCCCGGGGGAGAAGGTTTCCCGGGGCACCAGGACCGCAGGGTCAAAGGAACGGCAGAAACAAGCCGGAATCGCGGTAAGAATATGCAGGTGTTTGCTGTGGGGAAGGTAATTGAGGAAACCGAGGAAGATGAGCGCGTGGATCCACCAGAAGACGCGCTCCCCCAGCGGGAGCGACGCGCCGAAGAAAGATGCCATGAGGGGAGCCGCGATCTTCTGGCTGATGGGCATGAAGCCAGGACCGGCCATATGCCCCGAGGCGATTTCGCTCCCGTGGAATCCGAAATAGGCGATCATCAACCCCGCCACCAGGCTCAGGATAAGCAGGGCATCGGCGCTTTTCGCGTCGATATGCGTGGGCTGGAGGACCAGCCGGCGGAAGAGGGCGATGGCCACGCAGACCAGGACCCCCAGAGAGACGAGGTCGAAAGCCAGAGTCAACAGGCCGTAGAGGGAAGGGCCGAGAAAGCGGAAAGAAAAGGAGGGGAAGAGGCCGTTGAGCGCGAATTCGGCGTTTGCCAGGAAGAGAACCATAAACCCCCAGAACAGGAAAAAATGATTGAACCCGAAGGGCTTGGCGATGACCCGCCTCTGGCCGAAGGCATAGAGGAGCATGGTGAGAAATCTCCTGCCCCAGCTGCCCTGCAGGCGGGAGTCCGGATGGCCCAGGGCGATCCGGCGGACCAGACGATAGGCGGAATACAGAAAGGCGAGCACCAAAACGGCAAAGAGAAGCGCAAAGACGACATTTTCCGTGTTGGACATTTTTCAATCTACCTTTTTCATGATTTCAGAAAGGGGATGGGAAACCCATTCTTTCCGGATTGCTCAGTTGGAAATTTCCGGATAGGCGCTCGGACGGGGAGCCCCGCTCTTCATCTCCCGGATTTTGCCGATCAGCAACGTAACCACCTGGAACACGTCCCCCACGATGCCCAGGTCGGCCACTTCGAAGATGGGAGCATCCTTATCCCGGTTGATGGCGATGATCAAATCAGAATCCTGCATGCCCACCAGGTGCTGGATGGCCCCGGAGATCCCGCAGGCGATGTAAATTTTGGGGTGGACGGTCTTCCCGGTCTGGCCGACCTGTCTTTCGTAGGGCATCCACCCAGCATCGACCGCCGCCCGGGAAGCGCTGACCGTTCCCCCCAAGAGGTCGGCGAGTTCTTTGAGGAGATTGAAGTTTTCCGGGGCCAGCATCCCTCTGCCGCCGGAGATCAGGATTTCCGCCCCGGCAATGTCCACCTTCCCGGTGTCCTGCCCGTCCTGCAGGATCTCCAGGATCTTCACTGAAACATCCTCTTCCTTTAAGTTCAGGGACTCGCGAATGAGGGCCCCCTTTTGTCCCGCGACCGGTTCCGGTTTGGGAAGAACATGGGGGCGGACCGAGGCCATCTGGGGACGGTGCGTCTGGGTCAGGATGGTGGCCATGATGTTGCCGCCAAAGGCCGGCCGGGTCTGCTCGAGAAGACGATTTTCCCGATCGATCGTCAAACCGGTGCAGTCGGCCGTGAGGCCGGTCCGCAATGCGGTGGCTGCGGCGCCCGCCAGGTCCCTTCCCAGGCCCGTGGCGCCCATGAGCACGATTTCCGGTTTGTATTTGCGGACCAGATCGCAGGTGCCCCTCAGGTAGGGCAGGGTGCGGTAATGGCGCAGGACGAGGTCATCGATCAGATAGACTTTCTTGGCCCCGTAGGAAAAGGCTTCCCCGGCCAGATGTTCGACTTCATACCCCAGGACAAAAGCGCACAGCTCCGTCCCCAGGTCCGCGGCCAGCTTGGCCCCCGCCCCCATGAGCTCCCAGCTCACCCCTGCGGCGGCGCCGTCCTGCTGTTCCACGAAAACCCAAACCCCCCGGTAGCTCTCATCCACCTGGGGCGCGGCCTCCTCGGCGGGCGATTCCTTCTCTCCCATCTTTTCCAGGAGGGCCTGTTCTTCAGGGGTATACACTTTGGCCAGGGCTTCCACCGGACAGACGGGGATGCATTTGCCGCAGCCGATACAATCATCCGCCTTGATGTGGGCATACCCCTTTTCGTCCATGTCGATTGCATCCACCGGGCATACGGCCGCACAGCGGGCGCCGCAGGCGACGCATTCTTTGACCAGCTTGGCCTTGCCGCGGGGTTTGCGAGGCTTACGAGGGGTACTGGATTTTGACTCGCTCATGGTTCCGGGACTCCTTGTATAAGATCCGCGCAGCCCCACAACCCTGGGGCATGGCGGAAAAAAGATTCAAAAGGGAAAGCTGCCGCGGAAACGGAGTCCTAGAGGGATAGGAGATCCCGCTCGATCAGCTTCTGGATTAAAAGCTGGACCGTTCCCTGCGGGTCTTTCTCCCCATCCCCCAGTATTTCCCCCATCTTTCGTTCCGGGGCGAAAATTCGTTTCACGTTGGTTGGGGATCCCCGCAACCCGATCCTTTCCGGAGAAAGCTTGAGAAAATCGTTGTTCCAGACCTGGAGCTCGGCTTCTTCCGCGCCCAGGCGCGCCGGAACCGTGGGGTACCGGGGATGATTGGCTTCCCGGACCATGGTCAGGAGGGCAGGAAGTTTTGCCTGGACAATTTCCTTGCGCCCTTCCAGCTTCCGGCGCACGGTGAGGGTATGACTTCCCGGGGAAAGATCGATAATCTGGTCCACCAAAGTCAGTTGGGCAAATCCCAGGCGGGTGGCCAGCCCCGGGCCTACCTGAGCGGTGTCGCCGTCGATGGTCTGTTTCCCGCAGATGATCAGGTCGATCCGGCCATTCTCCTGTTCGATCTTTTTGATGGCTTCGGTCAAGACATAACTGGTGGCCAGCGTATCAGCCCCCCCGAAGAGGCGGTCCGAGACCAGAATGGCCTGGTCCGCTCCCAGGGCGAGACACTTGCGCAAGGTCATCACCGTGTTGGGCGGTCCCATGCTGATCGCGATGACCTGCCCGCCGAACCGGTCTTTTACCTGCAGTCCCGCTTCCAGGGCATGGGTGTCAAAGGGGTTCACGATAAACGGGACTCCCTCCCGGATCAGGGTGCCTGTCTCGGGATCGATCTTCACCTGATTGGTATCCGGGACTTGTTTTACCGCCACGACGATATTTTTCAGTCCGGATTTCATTTTGGTCGCCATTCGATCTCCTCATCCTGCGTGCTGCCCATCTTTTTCCCCGCTTCCATCGAGCGTTCCAAGCCCGCGGGTCCTTCGATTTTCTCCGCCTTCCCCCTTACTGGCTGGAAGCAAGTGAAAGCAGGCGGGGGATACGCCCGGCGCCTCGAACCTCAGCCCTTTTCCCCTGCAGGAATCCCCCGGCTGAATTCATCAACAAAAGGAAGAGAATGAATCTTGCTTCTCAGACAGTTTTTTTATATCAAAAAGAAATTCTTTTTGTAAAGAAAAAATTGTTCGGGTTCGAACTTTTTTTTCTTGCTCAGGAAATCATAAGTCTCTGCGCCCTCCGAAGATGGAGAAAAAATCAACCGCAGAGTACGCAGAGACCGCAGAGATTTTTCTTGGTAAAGACAAAAAACTTAAATCATTTTATGAATTGGGACTCCTCTTGGCCTTTCGATCCTCCGGGATTCAAGACCAGAGGATGAACAAAGAGGAGGCAGAGAGCGCAGAGATCATTCCTTGAAAGCCCCTCAGGGCCGTATTGACCTTCCGGGAAAGATAGGAAAGAGGGCCGCTTTCCGACCTGCATCCTGGCCTTTAGCAATTGGCCATTTCTCCCTCTGCGTGCTCCGCGACCTCTGCGGTTGAGTTTTTTTATCGTCCAGGATTTCCGGTTGCCCGCCGATCCAAAACCTCATTCCCGCGAAGGGTCAGGGAAGATCAATTCCAAGACTTTTCGTCCCTCTTTTCCCCGCAAAGCCAGGCGCAACTCATCCAGCGTAGGTTCCGCCAACAAAAAAACCGACCGGGCCCGTCCGATGTCCTCGGCCTGATGGGCGTCGGAACAGACCACCCGGGGGATCGCAGCCGTTGGATCCCGGGGGTCTTTCGGCAGGGCCGCCCGCGTCTTCCGGCCCATCTCCAGGGCATCCGGCTCCAGGTCAAAGGGAACAAAACCCAACTGGCTGACGAGGCTCAGGGAGTCTTTGTCAAAATGCGCGGGGATGAACAGCCCTCCCCGCTGGAGGACCTGGTCCCGGATTTCATTCAAGGAAAGGTCGACGGAGTTGATCAGCAGCCGCTCTTCGAATTCCAGAATGTTGCCCTCTTCATCCACGACGGGCTGATCGCCGAAGAATTCTGGGTCGTTGGCAATCGCCGGGAGATGTTCCCGAACCACGCCCTCCCAGGCATGGAGGGAAGGCCAGTCGGGAAAAAGGGTGAGGATGTGAATTTCTTCGCGGGACTGCACTTCCATACCGGGAATGACGCGGAACCCCCGTTTTTCCCCCTGGCGCATCACCGGGGGTACGTTCCGGGCCGTGTTGTGGTCGGTGATGGCGATGAGGTCCAGCCGTTCCTCCAAGGCCCGTTCGATGATCCTGCGGGGAGAAAGATCCAGGCTGGCGCATGGAGAAAGGCAGGTGTGAATGTGCAGGTCTGCGTGAAACTCTTTCAGCATCTCTACCCAAACTGGAAAAAGACAAGTTTTTTTTCAGCTCTCACCCCGTGCTCCTCCCGGGCGACAGGGCCGGAGGCCTCTTCATCGGGATCGACCGCCGGGATCTTGCCCGGGGCTGGGTTATTATATCCGGAAAGATCGGATCTGGGAATGATTCGAATGAAAGCAGGGGCAGTTCTTGAGGTTTTGGCGGTTGCGAGGTTTTGCGGGAGAATTTGACCACGATTTTGGATCCATGCTATACATTGTATGGCAATTCGGAAGGGGGAAGAAAATGAAGAAAGAAAAAATCTCCGCGAAGGATAAGAAGCTCCTGGGGGAGATCCAGGGAGACCTACCCCTTTGCCTGACTCCCTTTGGGGGGATGGCGCGAAAAGCCGGGTGGAAGGAAGAAGATCTCCTGCGCCGAATCCGGGGGTTTATCCGCCGGGGAATGATCCGGAGATTCGGAGCCATCCTGCGACATCAAAAGGCGGGCTACCAGGGAAACGCCATGGCGGTGTGGAAAGTCCGGGAAGACCAGGTCTCCCGGGTAAGCCGGATGGTGGCCTCTTTTGCCGCCGTCAGTCACTGCTATCTTCGTACCCCCCTTCCGGAATGGCCCTTCAACCTGTACACCATGATTCACGGAAGGAACAAAGGGGATTGCCGCCGGATCGCCGGGAGAATCTCCCGGATGACCGGCCTCAGACACTACCGGCTTCTCTTTTCCCGGCGGGAGCACAAAAAATCAAGCATGACCTATTTCTGAAAGCCGGGTTTTTCTCTTCCGGAAACCTCCCCGGACCGGATTCAAGCTCTTGAGGCTCTCCGGTTCAGGAGAAAAGCGATTGAACGCGGCCCGGATCCTTGGCCGATCCGTTTAAAATTCAAATACTTAGAATGAGTGAAAATCCATTTCTGGAGAGCCGAAAAATTTCTAAAAAACTCCTTGACAATTTTTTTGAGGATATGTTAGTAAAAATTTGAATGAATATTCATTCATCAACTTCGAAAGAGGGAGGCCGGCAAGGGAGATTGGATGGGATCTGGAAACCTGTTATCGTGAACTGACTCAAGGGGATCTGGATCCGATGGAGAAAAATAAGGATAAGAGGTTCTACCGCCAGTTTGCGCGCTACAGCGCCATCGGCCTGGAGATGGGTCTCTCCGTGGCCATCGGGGTGGCGATCGGCTATTATCTGGATCGATACTTCCAGACCAAACCGTGGCTCACCATCATTTTCCTGATTCTGGGTGTTGCCGCAGCGTTCCGCAGCCTTGCCTCCCTGGCAAAAGAGATTGACAAAGGAGAGCGAAAAAAGTAATCTCCCCCTGTCACCGGGGCAGCAAGAAGCCCAGAAGCTGATTTCCATCGAGAAACGCAGCGCCCAGATCCTGGTTCTTTTTCTTCTGGCGGGTCTGTGGTTCCAAAGCTGGGCCGTTTTCCTGGGAATCACCCTGGGTGGAGCAATCGCCCTGCTTAATTTTCGCTGGCTCTGGCGTATCCTAAGCGGATACCTCTTCTCCGGGAAGAAGTACTCCCTCTTTCAGCTGGTGGGAAAGTTCTTTGTCCTGCTGGTGGTCATTTTTGTGGTGATCCGCTACCTCCCGGTGAACCCGATTGCCTTGGTGGCCGGAATCTCCGCCGTGGTATTGGGAATCGTGATCGAAGCCGTCCGACAATCGCTGGGGACTCATAGAAAGGGAGCACGGTAATGGCCGGACACTCCCCATTCACCTGGTTTCACTACATTCCGGGCATTGGAAGCCTGCCGCACCAGGTTTCCATGGCCCTGTTTGTGCTGGTCCTTATTTGCGCGCTGGCCTACGCGGGCTTCAAGAAGATGGCCGCCGGGCCGAGGGAAGAGGCCCTGGTCCCTTCCAGAAGTCTTACGATCCGGAACATCTTTGAACTCTTCACCGAGTTGGTTCTGAAGTTCCTGGATGACATCGTCGGCCAGCGGGGAAAAGAATTCCTGCCCCTCATCGGGACGCTGGGTTTCTTTATTTTCTTCTCCAACCTTCTCGGGCTGGTGCCGGGCTTTCTGCCCCCTACGGACAATTATAACACCACTCTGGCCTGCGCCCTGGTGGTCTTCTTCGCCACTCATTACTATGGGCTGAAGACCCATGGCATCAAGTATCTCAGACATTTTCTGGGACCGGTCCTGTGGCTTGCCCCCCTGATGCTGCCCATCGAGATCATCAGCCACCTAGCCCGCGTCCTTTCCCTCTCCATGCGTCTTTTCGGGAACATCATGGCGGACCATATGCTCCTCGCCCTGACCCTGGCATCCCCCTTGATCCTGCCCCTGTTGCTCTCGCCCTTGTCGCTTTTCCTGGGGGTTTTTGTTTCGCTCATCCAGACGTTCATCTTCATTCTGCTCTCCATGATCTACATCTCCCTGGCGGTCGAGGAGGGGGAACATTAAAAAACAATGAGTGAAAGAAGCAGCAATGTAGGATTGCGGAAGATATTTCATAATGAAATGGGAGGTATGGGAGGATGAGAAGAAAAACGATTTGGATCTTAGCCCTGACTTTGGTGTTGAGCCTGACCTTTGCATCTTGGGCCTTTGCCGCCGAGGAGGCCCTGGGCCAGGAGGTCAAGAAGTTCATTGGCCTGGCCTGCGGTCTGGCCATCGCCATTGCCGCCCTGGGAGGAGCCCTGGGGCAGGGCATTTCCATCTCTAAAGGACTGGAAGGCATTGCCCGGAACCCGGAAGCCCAGCCCAAGATCTTCATTCCCATGATCGTCGGCTTGGCGCTGATCGAGTCCCTGGTAATTTACGCGTTGGTTATTTCCATTTTACTTTACACCAAGCTGTAGGCAAGGCCCGGCTTCACGCCCATGGGGGCCCGAGGAAGCACAGGAGCAGCGAGACGCCTTGGCCCATCCTTGTTGGGGGGAGGATCTTCTCGGCCCCGGCGGCGTGGGGGGGAGGATTTCCGCCATCAGTTCGGTCCAAGGGACCAAGCCCGAGATCGCCGCCTTTCCTGCAACCCATGGCTTCGGAAGAATGGGGACCCCCTGAAGGCCGAAAGGAGGGAATGAGATGGACGCCGCTGTCCTTTACAATGTTTTTCCCCAGGAGACTTTTGGGGCGCTCATCGCCATTTATTTTTACCTCACCGGCTTGAGCGCCGGATCATTCGTTCTCTCCACTATGGCCTTTGTCTTCGGGATGGAGAAGTTCAAGCCCATCGGGAAGATCGGGGTGATTCTGGCGACCCTGTTCCTGGTCATGGCCCCGCTGGCCCTCCTGGTTCACGTGGGCCAGCCCTTCAAGTCCTGGCATCTCTTCGTCCACCTGAACATTACCTCGCCGATTACCTGGGGGTCTTTCCTGCTGACTCTTTACCCGATCAACTGCATCATTTACGGCTACTACATGTTCAAGGAGAATCAACGTCTGACCCGCCTCTTCGGGACCATCGGGATCCCCCTGGCTATCTTCGTCCATGGGTACACAGGTTTCATCCTGGCCCTGGGGAAGGCGCGGGCCCTCTGGAACACGGCCCTGATGCCCTTCCTCTTCCTGATCTCGGCCATGGTCTCGGGAATCGCGCTGATGATCCTCATTTCCATCGTCAAGGACAGATTCTTCTCCAAGGAGAAGGCTATCAACCGGGACCTGGTCTTCGGCCTGGGGAAGATGCTGGCGGCCATGATCCTCATCGACCTCTTCCTGGTCATGAGCGATGTCCTGGTCCTGCTGGTCTCCCATGCGGAAGCCCAGGAAGTGGCCCATCTCATCCTCGCGGGGAAATTCAGCGTCTACTTCATCTGGGTGGAGAACGTACTGGGGAAGATCATCCCGGCATTGATCCTGCTGATTCCCCGTTTCCGCAATCTGGCCACGATCACCGTTGCTTCCATCCTGGTCGTGGTGGGGATCTTTTTCATGCGCTATGTGGTGGTCCTGGGGGGTGAGTTTATCCCCCTGGTCTGAGGCTTGAAGGAGTTTTCCATGAAGATGACCCGACGCGATTTTTTGAGATTTGGATTTACCAGTGCCGCAGTGGCCGGCCTCGGCGGTTCCCTCGAAGGCTGTTTCAGCCCTCCCGTTGAAGTTCCCCGGAAGGTGATGCGCACGGCGGGAAAAGCCGCGAGAATCCCGAGCACCTGCCTGCTGTGCCCGGCCGGCTGCGGAATCATCGGGGAGGTTCTGGACGGGCGGCTGGTGAAGATTGTGGGAAACCCCAGACATCCCAATAACCGGGGCCGGCTCTGCTCCCGGGGCCATGCCGGGATTAACACCCTGTACGACCCGGACCGTATCCTTCAACCCCTGAAGCGGTCAGGAGGGAGGGGAGAGGGAAAGTGGACCCGGATCACCTGGGACCAGGCTCTGGAGGAGATGGCCAAGAGATTCACGGCGCTCAAGATGGGCGGAAGGGCAGAGGCGCTCTGGGTGGAGATGGGAGCGCCGGGGTCGCGGGAACTCATGGCCCTGGACTTCCTGAGGGCCCTCGGCTCGCCCACGGTCTTTTGCGAAGGGGACGGGCTGGGGGTGAACGAAGGGGCCGCTCAGAGGTTGACCTGGGGGACCGAAGCGCCGGTCTACGATGTGTCCCGAAGCCGCTACATTCTGAATTTTGGAGCCAATCCGTACGAGAGCGACGAGCTGTATATTCCCCTGGCCCAGAGGATCATCGGAGGGCGAATGACCGGCGCCGCCAAGCTGGTAACCTTCGACGTCCGCCTCTCCAACACCGCAGGCCGGAGCAACGAATGGATCCCCCTCAAGCCGGGGACCGACGGAATCGTGGCCCTGGCCCTGGCCCATTCCATCATCCAGCAGGGGCTCCATGACCGGGAGTTCCTCTCCCGCTGGACCAATTACCCTTTACCCAGACTGGTGGAACACCTGGCTGGGTACACACCCGAACAGGCGGAGAAGATCTCGGGGGTCAAAGCCACGGATATCAAGCGTCTGGCCACCGAATTTGCCCAGGCCAAACCGGCAACCGTCCTGGCCGGGCGGGGAGTGAGCGGACATCAAAACGGCGTCCAGAATGAGCGCTGCATGATGCTGCTGCGCGCCGTGGTGGGAGGCATCGACGTTCCCGGAGGATGCTGTCTGCCCCGCAAAATGGACCTTGGAGAACCCCGGTGGAAGAGCCCTTTCTTTTCATCCCTCCAGGCCCTTACGGCGCTGAAAGAAGGAAAGGGGCAGCCGGATATTTACCTGTGCTACTTGGCCAACCCGGCTTACGCCATGCCCAACACGGCGGAAGCCCTGAGTCTCCTGAAAGATGAAAAAAAGATTCCTTTCCTGGTCGTAGCGGATACGCACCTGACGGAGACCGGGGCACTGGCCGACCTCCTCCTCCCCATGACCACCTACCTGGAAAGCTGGAACCTGGAATCCCGGCCGGCCATGGACCTCGTGCCTTTCGTCAGTATTCGTCAACCGGTGGTCGCTCCCCTTGGGAAGTCCATGTCCCTGGGGGACGCTCTGACCGGGCTGGCCAAAAGGCTGGGAGAGGATCTTTCGAAGGCTTTCCCCTTCGGCAATAGCGAGGAGTTCATGGAAAAAGCGGCTGCCCGGATCGGGGGGCTGGCCCAAGAGGGAGGGCTGGAAGGCCTGAAAAAAGAGGGGGTATGGCTCGATCCGACGGCCAAACCGGAGTATCGCACCTACGAGAAGAAGGGCTTTTCCACGGCCTCCGGAAAACTGGAGGTTTATTCGACCCAACTCCAGGAAAAAGGGTCCCCCCCCCTGCCTTCCTACATCCCCCTGAAAGCGCATGAGGAGATGAAGGAAGCGGATTTCATCCTGGCCGTTTACCAACCCAATGTCATGACCCAGCGCCTGGCCAATTCCAAATGGCTGGCGGAGATTCTTCATGCCAGTCCCCTGTGGATCAACCGGCGAAGCGCACAGGCCATGGGGCTGAAGAATGGAGACCGGGTGAAAATCAATTCTCCGGCAGGATCCCTGACGGTTCCCGTTCGCCTGACCCAGGGGATCCATCCCAAAGTGGTGGCTCTGCCCGAAGGGCTGGGCCACTGGGAATTGGGGAAGATTGCCCGGGCAAAGAGATATAGGAGCAGCGATTTTGACACCCACGAGCTCTGGTGGGAACAGCAAGGAAATGGGGTCCACCCCAACAGATTGATTCCCGCTCAATTCGACCCGGCTGGAGGGGGTGCGGCGTGGAATGATACCGTAGTCACCTTAACCAAAGTCTAATTGAAGATATTTGGATATTTCCCCTGCCATCTCCTCCGCTCTGGCGGGGAGGGCGAGGGTGGATCAAAGATCAAAGGGAGTTCAGATGCCTCTTCCTTACCATGGGGGGAAGAGGAGGCGCCAAGACAGAACCTTAAATTCGATTCCGAGGACAGACCATGAAAATTCCAGCCATACCGAAACTCTCCAAGCGCACCTGGGCTTTGATCGCCGGTGTCTTGGTGATCCTGGCGGCCATTCCGGGCCTCGGGCTGGTCCGGTTTACCACCAGCCATCCCTACTTCTGCATGAGCTGCCATAAGAATCAAGAGCCTATCGCCATGTGGGCCCCCTCCCGAGTCCATCCGTCGTCGGTGGGCTGCGTGGATTGCCATACCCCCGAGGGAGGAATTACCCTTTCCCATAATTTTTCGGCCAGCGACGATTTGATGAACCAAAGATGCCTGAGCTGCCATCCCACCAATCCGGCGGGAGAGCAGATGGATCTAGACAAGGTATGGATCGTAAAAATTTCCCACCAACAGCACGAGAAGAAGAAGGCCCT
>Ga0111180_1017_pt1 | contig 27511 bp, 26 predicted proteins | sample DeeMarSWOR324_28_FD_80237 | JGI IMG/M metagenome (GOLD analysis project Ga0111180, IMG submission 80237) | Deltaproteobacteria bacterium SM23_61
AAACCGAATCCCTGTTCCGATCCGGACAACCAAATCATTTTCCGCCGCCAACCGACGAAAGAACGACTGCCTCATTATTATGTCCTGTCAGGGGCGGGACGCGCCCCCTGGGCCCCTCCCGAATTCCCCTTCCCTTGGCAGCGAGCCTGCCGATGGAAAATCGACCGAATATACCCACTCGATTGGGAAAAAACCCTTATTTAAAAAGGGCCGTCATCTGGTCGAAGGCATCGGCATGGGAGACCCTCTCGGCCACGGCCTGACGGAGGAAGGAATTGATTTCTGGGATTTTCTTGATGGCATAATCGATATTCGGGTTGGTTCCCGCCACATAGGCTCCGATATTGATCAGATCTTCCGACCTCCGGTAGGTAGCCAGCAGGGCCAACAGCTTATTCCGCGTTTCCATCTGTTCCGGGGCAACGATATCTCCCATCACCCGGCTGATGCTCGCCAGGACATCGATGGCCGGATAATGGTTCTGGTTGGCCAGGTCCCGGGAAAGCACGATGTGCCCGTCGGCAATGGAGCGGATCGCGTCGGCGATGGGATCCATCAGGTCGTCCCCGTCCACCAGCACGGTGTAAATGCCGGTAATGCTTCCCGGGCCGGAAGTCGTCCCCGCTCGTTCCAGCAGCCTGGGAAGCTGGGCGAAAACGCTGGGGGTGTAGCCCTTGGCCGTCGGCGGCTCTCCCACGGCCAGGCCCACTTCCCGCGAGGCCATGGCGAAGCGGGTGATGGAATCCATCATGAAGAGAACATCTTTGCCCTGATCCCGGAAGTACTCGGCCAGGGCCGTGGCCAGATAGGTGCCCCTCATGCGCAGAAGGGGGTGCCTGTCGGAGGTGGCCACTACCACTACCGATCTTTTCCGCCCCTCTTCTCCCAGGTCCTTCTCCAGAAACTCCCTCACTTCCCGTCCCCGCTCTCCGATGAGGGCGATCACATTCACATCCGCCGTGGTGTGCCGGGCCATCATTCCCAGGAGGGTGCTTTTTCCAACTCCCGAGCCGGAGAAGATGGCCATCCGCTGGCCCTTGCCGACGGTGAGGAGGGCGTTGATGGCTCTCACCCCCACATCCACGGGTTGGGAAATTCTTTTGCGCAGGACCGGGTTGACAGGTCGGGCGTAGAGAGGGGCCTGGCCTTCATAATCAATGGGCCCTTTTTCGTCGATGGGCTGGCCCATCCCGTCCAGGACCCGCCCCAGAAGGCCTTTTCCCACCGAGGCCTGCGCCGGCGCTCCGAGGGGCATGATTTTGCATCCCGGTTCGATCCCCCGGACTTCTCCCAGGGGCATGAGGAGGGTCTTTTCATCCCGGAACCCAACCACTTCAGCGGGGATGGCCCGGGATTGCCCGGTAACTGAAATGTGGCACGCATCCCCGACTGCGGCCGCCGGCCCGATTCCCTCGATCACCAAGCCGACGACCTGACTTACCCGTCCGAACCGCTGGATAGTCTCGGTCTTCTGGATGGCCTCGCCGTAGGGAAACCAAGGAGATGGGGACGGGGAGCTCATGGCTTGGGTCGGTCCGGAGAAAGGGTGGTCTGTTCAAACTTCTGCCACACCGACTCGGTGAGGGCGCCGATCTGGGCCTCCAGGGTGGCGTCGATATCCCCCAGGGGTGTTTCCAAAAAGCATCCCCCGCGGGTGATGGATGGATCGGCCACAACTTTGACCTTGTCCTCCTCTTTCCCCTCCCCGCTGAAAGGAAAGCCCCCGGGGTGGCTCAGGAGATACTGGTAATCCTTGGGATTCAGATGGAGGATGACCTTGCGGGGTTCCAGGACATACTGAAAGGCAGCCTTCACCGTTTCTTTCACCCATCCCTCCGGCAGGGGCAGATCTTGGCGCAGAATTTTGCGGGTGAGGGCAAAGATGAGCCGCACCATCTCGCCCTCGTACTTCTGGTGGAGATCCCGGCGCAGGCTTCCGATCTCTTCCAGGATTTTGCGGAAGGTATCGAGAATCGCCTCCAGTCTCTTCTCCCCCATTTCCAGTCCGTCCCGCTCTCCCTGGGCGAACCCTTTTTCATACGCCTCCCGTTCAATGAGGAGCGCCCGGTCCCGAGCTTGCTTCAGGATCTTCTCTTCCATCTCTTGGGCCGCCTGATTCAGCTGACGGGCGTTCTCCGCGGACAGCAAGGGATGCCACCGAACGTCAAAGGCCGGTGGGGATTCTCCCCCCGGATGGAGCGGGGAGCGGACAAACTCCTGAGGGTTTTCCCCGGAAGGAGAAAACTGGGGAAGGAATACCTTAGACAAAGACGTCCTCCTTGCTTTTCCCGGTTAAGATCGCCTTGCCTTCGGCCTCCAGTCTCTTTCCGATTTTGATGATCGTCTGTTGGGCGGCCTCCACGTCTCTCAGCCGCACTGGGCCCATGACTTCCAGGTCTTCCTTCAACATCAGGGAGGCCCGTTCGGACATATTCCTGAAGATCCTTTCTTTCAGCTCTTCGGAGGCGGTTTTGAGCGCCGTCTTGAGGGTCTCGGTCTCCACTTCCTTCAGAATGGCCGAGATGCTGCGGTCATCGACGTTGACCATATCCTCAAACACGAACATGAGACGTCGGATTTCGTCCGCCAGGCCTTGCTGCTGCTCATCCAGTGCCTGGAGTACCTGGTTTTCCATGGAGGGATTCATCTGGTTCAGGATTTCCGCTGCCGAGCGGATCCCCCCGACTTTTCCCCCTTCGGCATTCTCCACCCCGGAAACCTCGTCCTCCAGGATCCCGTCGATCTCCTCCAGCACGGCGGGAGGAACCCTTTCCAGCTGGGCAATCCGGTAGAGCACGTCGGTCTGCAATCGGAGCGGCAGTTCGTCCAGGGCAAGGGCGGAATGGCCGGCATCCAGATGGGCCAGCACCACGGCAATGGTCTGGGGGTGTTCATTCCGGATCAGGTTGGCCAGGGTCTTGGAATCCAGTTTGCGGATTTTCTGGAACAGGTTCCACTTGCCCTTGAGGGTGATCTCGTCGATCAAAGCCTGACCCTTCTCCCCCCGGATGGCCCTGGAGAAGATATTCCTGATGAATTGGCCCCTCTGGATCGGATTCATGGACAGGGGACCCTGGGAAGAAGCCAGGGAGTGATATTCCGCAAAAACCGAATCGAACACTCCGGATGACAGGCTGAGGACCTGGGCCATGGAGGTTCCGAGCTTCTTCAACTCATCGTCGTTTAGCTTCTTGAGGATCTCTGAGGCCAAGTCCTCCCCCAGGCTGAAGAGCAGGATCGCCGCCTTCTGTCCGCCGGTCAAGGGCTCTGGGGGGGCAATCTCAGGATTTTCCTTCATTGATCCATCCCCTTATGATTCCCACGGCTTTGGAAGGGTCTTCCTGAATCAGCTGGACCGTCTGCTGCCGGAGGTCGGTAAGCTGCCCCACAGGCCCCGGCTGGGCCTGGGTTTCCGGAGGAAGGGCGGCCGGCTCGGAGCCCGTCGGGGGCAGGTAAGGAATTCCCTGGGCGCCTGGCGGGGTTCTTCTCTTGATGAGCGGCCGTACCACAAAAAGGATGAAGAGGGCCGCCAGGATCAGGCTGAGGAGCGGCTTGTAGGCCAGGAGAACGTATTCTTTCCAGGCTTCGTCCTCCACGGCTTTGGTTTCTTCTTCGGCGTTGGACCAGCTGAAGGGCATGTTGATCACTTCCACCTGGTCGCCCCGGCCTGGGTCGTACCCGATGGCCTTTTTCACGATGGCTTCGATGTTCTGCATCTCTTCCGGAGATCGGGCCTGGTACTCCCGGTTTTTCTTGCCCTTGGCGTCAACCGTCTCTTTGATCGTCCCGTCCACGATGACCGCCGCGGAGATTTTTTTCAGCGTCCCCACCGGATTTTTGATCCGCTTGTTGACCCTGGAAATTTCATAGTTGCGAACCTCGTTCTGCCGTTCCTCCTGTTTGTCCTGGAGGGGAACCAACTCCATCTTCTGGGTCTTGGCTTCCTTCCCCGGGGGGGCTTTGGCTTGCGGTCCTCTCGCTTTGGCGCCGGACTGGCTTTCGATTCTGGAGCCGGCTGCGTTTTTGGCATTGGAGATCAGGGAGGCCTTCTCAAAGTTCTTCTGCTCGCTCCGGATCACCGAATTGGGATCGTACGTTTCCTCGGTGATGTCGATCTGCTGGAAGTCGATGTCCGCCGAAACCCGGGCGATGGCCTTGTTGAAGCCCAGAACTTCTTCCAGCATTCCCTGCACCTTTTTCTTGAGTCCCTCCTCGATGTTCCGCTGGTATCCCAGCTGGCTTGTGGTCATCTGCCCGAAGGAAGTGGCCTCGCTCCTCTTGAACAGGATTTTCCCCGAGGTATCGACCACGGTGATGTTTCCCGAGTCCAGTCCCTCCACGGCGCTGGCCACTAGGTGAACGATTCCTTCCACCTGGGAAGCCTCCAGTTTCATTCCCGAACGGCTCTTGATAAGCACCGAGGCACTGGGTTTCTTCTGTTCATCCAGGAAGAGCGATTCCTTGGGGGTCACCACGTGAACCCGGGCCTGCTCCACTTCCTTGATCTGGCGGATGGTCCGGCTGAGTTCCCCCTGGAGGGCTCTCTGGTAATTCAACTTCTGGACGAAATCGGTGGCTCCCAGGTTGGTCCGGTCGAAGACTTCAAATCCCACCCCTCCCCCTTTGGGCAACCCCTCAGCCGCCAAGGTCAGGCGTACATCGTAAACCTGCTCGCGGGGAACCAGAATGGAAGACCCATTGGAGGAAAGCTGGAAGGGGATCTTCTTCTCCTTCAGTTTGTTGACGATCTCCCCCGCGTCCTCCTGGGAGAGGTTGCTGAAGAGGACCTGCAAATCGGGCTTGCTGTTCCAGTAGATGAGGGAGCCGAAAAAGAGGAGGGAACCGATCAGTACCCCTCCGATCAGGAGGTTGCGTTTCCTGGCGGACGATTGGACCATCTGGGATACTTGATCTAGAAGGGGATTGGCCATCTTTTCGACGCTTCCGGGTTAGATCTGCATCCTCATGATTTCTTCATAGGCGGCCATCATCTTGTTCCGCACCTGGACCATGAGGCGAAAAGAAATGTTCGCTTGCTCCATGGATACCATGGCCTGATGAACGTCCATTTTCCCGGCGATCATCTCCTGCACGCTGTGGTTGGCTTCTTTGGCCAGCCCGTCCACTTCCTCGATAGACCGTTTCAGGATCTTCTGGAAGTCGGTCAGGATATCCCGGGCCTCGGCTCGGTCGGAGTCCATTTTCTCGCCGGGGAAAGAGGCGATCCTTCGAATCTGCAGGTCGTTCATCCCGTCACGCTCCTAGGTTTATTTATTGCCGATCTCCAGGGATTTGAGGGTCATGGTCTTGGCGGCGTTGAAAGCGGCCACGTTGGCCTCAAAGACCCGGGAAGCGGCGAGCAGACCCACCATTTCTTCCATGAGGTTCACGTTGGGCAGAAGAACCAGTCCGGCCTCGTCCGCATCGGGATGGGAAGGGTCGAAAATGGTTTTCAGCCCTTCGGTATCCTGCACCACCTCCACGACTTTGACCCCCATGGCCTCCCGCTCCATCCTGCGGTTCAGGAGTTCGAAAAAAGAGGAATCCCCGGGGACCCGTACGGGAGTCAGGACGGTTCTTTTGCGCAGATAGGGTCCTCCTTCCTCCGTCCGGGTGGTTTGGGCGTTGGCCATGTTCTCGGAAATCACGGTGATCACCGTCCGTTGGGACTGGAGGCCGCTGGCGCTGATTTGCAGGGAATGGAACAGGTTCATGGGTTACCTCGTCTCGTTTACCGAAACTTTCAGGGCTTCGAATTTCTTGATCAGGGATTGAATGCTGGCCTGGAACATGAGGTTGTTCTCCGCCAGCTTGGCCATCTGCTGATCGATATCCACCCCTGGGGCCGGGGCCATTTCGATCTCCCGGGAAAAATCCGTCCTCCCTTCCTCCAGGGCGGGCAGATGGTGTGGATGGGTTTTCTTCAGGGGAAGAACCGAGGGGCCCTCCAGGGAACGCTCAAAGACCTTCTGGAAGGGCAGGTCCTTGGAAACATAACCCGGGGTTTCCACATTGGCCACGTTGCCGGAAATCACCTGGTGGCGGGCGGCCCGGATGTCCAGGGACCGCTGCACCAGGCTCATGGTCTTGTCAAACAGCGTTTTCCCGATCTGAAATTTGTTCATGGTAAGGGTGGTTTAGCAATATCCGTGCCAAAAAGTTTCCAGAAATCAGGAAAGCCCTTCGGCGGGCAGACTCCTCTTGTACTCATTGAGCTTATTTCTCAGGGTGCGGATGCTGATGCCCAGCATTCTCGCTGCATGGGTCCGGTTTCCTTGGGTTTTTTCCAAAGCCCGGGAGATCAATCTTTCCTCCATATCCCTAAGACACAGGGAGGAGAAATCCGTTCCTCCCCCCTCCGGCTCTCTCGCTGAACCCGGGGAGGCAGAAAAATCCGCCAAGTCCAGGGCGGACTGGGAGGAGAGCAGGACCGCCCGTTCCAGAACGTTCTTCAATTCCCTCACGTTTCCCCGCCATTCCTGGGATCTGAGCCAGGCCATGGCCTCCCCGGAAAGGGGCCGGAAGGGACGTTTGTTTTCCTCGGCAAATTTCTTGATAAAATGATTCGTCAGCAGTTCGGTGTCCCCCGGCCGCTCCCGCAGGGGGGGCAGGACAATTTGGATAACCTGGAGCCGGTAATAGAGATCCTCGCGGAACTGGCCCTTTTCCACCCACGCTTCCAGATCCCGATTGGTCGTGGCGATCACCCGTATATCGATGGGGATGGGACGACTGCCCCCGATGCGATCCACCTCGTTTTCCTGGAGGACCCTGAGAATCTTGGCCTGGAGGAAAGGGTTCATCTCACTGATCTCATCCAGGAGAAGGGTTCCCCGCTGGGCCAGCTCGAATTTTCCGATCTTCCTGGCGATGGCCCCGGTGAAGGCACCTTTTTCATGGCCGAAGAGTTCGCTCTCCAGAAGGGTTTCAGGCAGAGAGGCGCAATTGACCGCGACAAAAGGCCCTTGGTTTCTCTGGCTCTGCTCATGAATGTACCGGGCCAGAAGCTCCTTTCCCGTGCCGCTCTCTCCCTGGATCAAAACAGTGGCTTTACTCTGGGCCACCTTCCCGCAAAGGTGGAGAATTTCTTTCATCCCCCGGTCTTGGGTGATGATGGGAATCGAGGAGCCGGGGGCTTGCCCCCCCGGATCCGCGGTCTGGTTCGGCGGTCTCCGGCGAAGGGCGCTTTCGATTCCTCCTTCCAGGACCTCCAGGGGGAAGGGCTTGAGGAGATAGTCATAAGCCCCTCTCTTCATTGCCTCTACCGCGTTCTGGACGCTTCCATAGCCGGTCATCAGGATCACCGGGGTAGAAACGGAATGGTCCTTCATGTGCTCCAGGAGCTGCAACCCATCCATATCCGGAAGGCGGATGTCCGAGACCACCAGGTCAAAGGCCTTCTGTTTGAAGAGCTTCAGGGCTTTCTCGGCGGTTTCCGCCAGATGCAGGGAATAGCCGTTCTGCGAAAGACCGTCCAGAAGGGTTTTCCCCAAGTCCGGCTCGTCTTCAACGATCAATATGGGTCTTCGGTTCATGAATAAACTTGGGAAATGATTTTGTTCCCTAAGAGCCAAGAGGACAAAACGTCCGATATGGAAAGACTTCGAGCAAGACCTATGCCACCGACCAATAAAATAAAGTTGATTTATTTCAATGAGTTATGATTGTTAAGGATGGAGAAAAAATGTCAAAAAATGAATAAACGTCACATTTTTGACTCTTTCCGGGGAGAAATTTGAACAGGAGGAAGGGAAGGAAGCAGAGCGCAGGGCAACCCTCAAGCGCGTCGGGTTCAAGGCATTGCCCTGAACCTCCGGTGGTTGAGGGGGCATGCCTCCATGCTTTTAATTGTCCGGGCGGGTAAGGTTCTGGCGCTTGATCTTCTCGATGAGGGTGGTGCGGTTCAGATTCAGGAGACGGGCGGCTTTGTTCTTCACCCATCCCGTCTTGATCAGCGCCTGCAGAATCAGGTTCCGTTCAAACTCGTTGACCGCCGAATCCAGCGAGATCCCCTCCTCGGGAATCTCCAGCACCTGTGCCGGCTCGGGTTCGGGCAGGAGGTGAAACTTATCCGGGAGGTCCTGGGCGGCGATGATGTCGTGGTCGACGAGGATGACCACCCGTTCGATAGTATTCTCCAGCTCCCGGACGTTGCCCGGCCAGTCATACCGGACCAGAGCTTCCATGCCTTCGTCGCTGATGCCCCGGATTTTTTTCTTCTTGCTCCGGTTGAAATGTTCCAGGAAATGGTGGGCCAGGAGCGGGATGTCGGACTTCCGTTCCCGGAGCGGGGGGATGCGCATGGGAATTACGTTCAAACGATAGTACAGATCTTCCCGGAATTTCTTCTGGGCTACGGCCACCTTTAAATCTTGGTGGGTGGCGGCGATGATGCGGATGTCCGTCTTGATGGTCTTTACCGCTCCCACCCGCTCGAACTGCCGCTCCTGCAGCACCCGCAGCAATTTGCTCTGCAAGAGGGGATTCATATCTCCGATTTCATCCAGAAACACGGTGCCGCCGTTGGCCAGTTCGAACCGACCGATGCGGGTGCGGATGGCGTTGGTAAAGGCCCCCTTCTCGTGCCCGAAGAGCTCACTTTCCAGGAGCTCGCTCGGAATGGCGGCGCAGTTCACCGGGACAAAGGGCCGGTCCCGCCGGTAGCTGTTGTAGTGGATGGCCTTGGCGATGAGCTCTTTGCCCGTGCCGCTATCGCCGAGGATGAGAATGGTGCTGTCCGTGTCGGCCACCTTCTCTACGATCTCGAAGACTTTCTGCATCCGCTCATGATCGCCGATGATGTTTTCGAAACGGTATTTTTTCTTGAGCTGGTTTCTCAGGTTGAGGTTCTCCAGCTTGAGGCTGCGGTACTCCAGAGCCCTCTTCAGGGTCACCAGGATTTCATCCATCTTGACCGGTTTGGTCAGGTAATCAAAAGCCCCCGCCTTGATGGCCTCCACCGCATTCTTCACCGTTCCGTAGCCGGTCAGGATGATGCAGATGGAATCCGGGGAGTGATTCAGGGTGAACTCCAGGACCTTCATCCCGTCGATGCTGGGCATCTTCATGTCGGTGAGGATCAAATCATAGGCCTTCTTCTCGATCATCTCGATGCCGGTGGATCCATCGGCCGAAGTGTCCACTTCATACCCTTCGGCCCTCAGGTATTCGGTAAAAAGGGTCAAGATTTCAGGCGAGTCATCGATGACCAGAATTTTTTCACCGCTCATCTTTTCTCCCTCGGTTGAAGTCTGCCCCTATTGTAAAACATGTCAAATTTCCTGTCAATTCCTTTTTGCTTTGGATTTGAATTATTCTGAAGACTTAGAATTGATTCCGGAGATTTTTTTTAAGAATTGGGAAGCGGGGGGAAAGGATGGAAGGAGGCCATGTTCAAAAATTGGACATTTCCATGCCGATCCGATGGAGGGTAAAAAGGGAAAAAGGGGCTGATAGGGATTAACGGGTTCGCCGATCGATGATGATGTTGCGCAGCATCTCCCAGGATTTTTCTTCTTTCTCTTTTTCTTCCTGCCTGGTTTTCTCTTCTTCCTGCGGGGTGGTGACGGAATAATAGACTCGGTCTTTTCCCCCGTCCTCGCGGGGAGTCTCCCGGGAGCCTAAACCCCCGGAGGGCTCGGGAAGGGCCTTTTCGGGTCCGGAACGCTCCGTTCCATCGGGAGGATCGGCATAAGCCGGCGGGAAAAGACCCCTTCTATCCGGAGAAAAAAGAGCGGCAGTGATTCCCAGAAAACCCGCCAGGTAGACCAGAAGCCAAAATTTTTTCAAATGCCCTCTCTCGAAGATTTTTTCAGCGGTGCAGGGCTTCGCTCGCCTGGAATGCCGATTTCCTCTTCAGGTAAGAATTTTGCAAGAGGCTCAGATGTAATCTCCCCGGTTGAATTTCTCAATCTCGATGGAAGAAAGGATTCCCGCTTCCGTCAAGATCCCCCGCAGCGGGTCCGAAGGGGACATTTTTTCAATCCATTTATCCAGGCCTTTCATTTCCTCCGCCAGGGACTGTACAAGGGGATGGATTTCCCTCAGGGTGGTCCGGGGATTCTCCATCGCTCTCTGGTAATTATCCAGCAGGTCCAGGGCCCTTTCCGCGACACGGGCTCCCTCGAGGTGGAGGGGAGAAGAATCCTTGATTCCCTGAAGCCAATTCACGGTGAGGACCCCTTCGGGTATGATTTCGGGCCCCACCGCAGTTCCTCCTGGGGTGGCCTCGGTGCTCTCTTTAAGGTTCGATTGGGCTCCCTGGAGGATTTTTTGAAAGTCTAAGCCGTTTAACTCCTCTTTTTTTCCCGTTTTCCCCGCGGCTGCGGAAAGGGCGGCGCCCTGAATCTCCTTCACGTCCATAGAATCATTCCTCCTGTCATATCCATCTGCCATAGGCGATGCAAAATTAATGCCCCCCAGGGGGGAAAATATCACCATCCCGGAGCCGGGCCCATGTCCATCCAAAAGGATTGAATTCCAAAGAAAAAAACAGGGCGGATGTTTCTTCATCCGCCCCCATGGATGATGAGATTGGCCCCTCCCCGGGAAATCCGCCCTCCCCGCCGGTGGGCACTGGGCAATTTTTGCCGGGTGGGGAGCTACTGGAACAAAAATTCATCAAAATAGATCTGCCTGATCATGCCGCCCACGGCAGTCCTATGGGATTTCATCAGGAGTTCCTTTCGGATTTCCTCCTTGATTTGAGGGTTCTGCATGTCGGCCAGTTTCTTGTCTCCCAGGGTCATGATCATCATGTCCGTGATGCAGGGAATCTGCTGCTGCACCTCCTCGATCCACTCCACTTTGCCAAGTTCCAGAACGATGGTGGTCTTCAGGTAATGCCGCCCGCCGGGCTCGTTCAAGTTCACCACCAGGGGATCCATCTTGATGAGCGGGCCCAACTTCGAGGCCACCCTTCCCACCTCGGTTTTCTTTTCATTGGCCATGGCCGGGTAAATGTCCCCGCTGGAAAGGGACCCCACCCCCACCCATGCGGCCAGCCACAATAACCCCACCCTTTTCCGAAAAGTCTTTCCTTTTGTTCGAGACTGAAAAAGCCCGATCGAGAGGTTCATGTAAAATCCCTTCTTTATGGAGATATAGAAATCCGTTTCTTCTCCCCGAGCCGCGCAGGGGTCTGCGGGGGTACCCACTACCTCGACCTCCTCCTTACCGGTCTTTTCCCTCCTTGAGGCCTTGCTTCAGGGAACCTTCAGAAACCCTTCCACCTTGTTCATGCGGCCGTTCAGGTCGGCGATCACTTCCTCGAGGTCTTGGGCTGCCAGGGCATACTGTTCCATGACCTCCTTAGCGCCATCGGTGGACAGCCCGTCGGCCCCTCCCCCGGTTCCGGCCATCAGGGCAACCACATCGCACAGATAGGTCAGAGATACCAGGTCATGGAATTCCGGGGCCAGAAAGGGAGTGTGATGATAACGGATTCCGGCCACGATATCCGGGGGAAAATTCCAGCTCTCCGCAATTCTTCCCCCCAGCTCCGCGTGGTCGATGCCCAGGGTCGCTTTCTCGGCCCCGACAAAAGAAAGGTTTTCCTCCTGAACCCGTGTGCGGATCTCTTCCAAATGGTCTCTTACAAACCCGGCGAGAACCACTTTTCCCACATCATGCAGCAGGGCCGCGGTAAACTGGATGGGGGTTTTTTTCTGCTTCAGCCGGTCGGCCAGGATCTGGGACAGAAGGGCGCAGGCCACCGAATGCCGCCAGAGCTCCCCGCTCGGCAATTGATATCCCTGGCAGGCCTGGAAGAAGAGGAAGGAGGTTCCCCGGGTGAGAATGATTTCCACCAGGTTGTTGAACCCGATCCGCACGAGGGCTTCCGCCAGGGAATGGACCGGCCGGTGCAGGGCAAAATAGGCGGAGTTGCACACCATCAGCACGTTGGCGGTAATCGACTGGTCATACTGGATCACTTCCACCACGTCCCGGGCGGATGTTTTGGGGTCTTCCACGAGCTGCAGCACCCGCTGGATCACCGCCGGAAAAGGGGGCAGTTGGGTCACCGACTGCAGAACCGCTTCCAGGAGATTCATTATTCCCTCTCCCCGTCTCCCGAAGACTTCACCCAGATTCCTCCTGAGCTCATTTCTCTTTCTTTTTTGCCGTCCCTTTTATCGTCAAAAATCTCCGGGACTTGAGGCTGGCCGGAAGATTTCTTGCCCTGTTCAAACCCCTGGAAATCCATCCTATTTTATTACCCGATGGAAGAGGTTCCTCTGTTTTCGGAAAATATGCCGGGTGAATTCCTTTTTGATACCTTCGGGCAACTCCAGGAATTCCAGGGCATAAAAGGTTTGCCCTTGGGAAAAATTCGGCTTCGCCCTGATCACCGTCGCCAACGGGATGAAAACCTCGAGAATCCCCCTTCCTTCGGGAATGCATAATCTCAGGTTTTCGATTCGGTCTCCCGGTTTCAGGCCTACTACTCTGCTGGTTAAGAAAGCGATGCCCCCCAGGCTGTAGTCTTTTACGGTCGCTTTCTCCTCCTTCCCTTCGTCCCCCGGGAAGAAGAGCTCGGTTCCCACAGGGGCCCGCAGGCGGAAGAACTTTCTTTTTTGATTCCTCTGAATTTTTTTGGGGATTTCCACCCAGACGCCCCGGAAGTCAATCTGCGAGATCCGGGAGAGAAAACGGCAGGGAACTTCGTCGTTCTCCAGGTATTCGACCAGGATCTCCTCCCCCTGGGAGGCGGAAAAGATCTCCTCGAAATCCCGAAAGTGATCGACCAGCAGGAGAATTCCTTTTTCATCCTCTCCCATTCTTGATGGCAGGGTGAGCCAGCAATGGGAGTTCCCGGAGATCTCCATCTTGCACATCTGCCCGGAAAGAATCAGATTCTGCAGGGTTTCTTTTACTTCCGTTCCGCGAATGATTTCGGCAGATGAGTCCATGTTTGTAGGATCGACCCTTTCCCCGTTTCCCTTCTTCCCGAGCTTCCTTTTTTACCTAGGTTCTCCACTTGGCCTTTCTTCCCCATAGCCTGATCGCCTTTCGCCGCGGACTCCATGCCCTTTCCGAATTCCGCCGTTGGGCATCTCCCCCCGCCCGGCACCCTCCCGGGAGGTTCCGATCTTGGACTCGCGGATCATCTCCAGGATTTCTTCCATATCGAACCGCCAAGAATCCCCGATCTTAAAGCCCGGAATCTCCCCGCTGGCGGCAAGCTTATAAATGGTCGATTCGGAAAGTTTCAGATACTGTCCAACCTCTTTTGCGGTCACGATGTTCGGTATCATTCCCCCTCCGGGAGCATTGCTGGGGCCCATGAAAGAATCCCTCCAGGGTTCTCCTTCAGAACTTCGTGAAATCTCCCTCCCCAAAGGGAGGATGGAATTTCGCCCGACCGGTTCAGGCTCCTAAAGATTCCGAGAGTTCCCCCGCAGGAACGCCCTTTTTAAACTTTCGCAAGAGGTGTCTCTGGATCTCCGCAACATGCTGGCTGAGACGCTTCTTCATCGTTTCTTCCAGGTCCAAAAATTCCAAAGCGTAGACCCGCATGCCGTTCTGGCCAGGGGGTTCCACCCGCCGGACGATCGCCAGGGAGATCTCCACCGTGAACCAATCCCCCCCTTCTGGAATCCGGAGGAAGAGACCTTTCAAATGCTCGTCGGGTTTCAGGGGCAGATCGGCATGGGCGAAAAAAGCCACTCCCCCAAGGCTGTAGTCCCGCACCCGGCCTCTGACCTCGGTTTCCTCCTCCAGGGGAAAAACGATTTCTGTTCCCCCCGTGGCTTTGATCCGGTGATAAGCCCTGCGCTGCATCCGGTAGATCACCTCGGGGCATTCCACCCAGATGGACTGGGGAGAGACATCCACCACCCCGGCATGAAAATGGCAGAAGAAGACCTGGGCGTCGGCATATTCCAGGGTGATCTTCCGCTCTTGAAGCGGGGGCAGGGTTTGCTCGAATCCGCGGATCCCATCGATGAAAAGGTAGCTGCAATTTCCCTCTTCCCGGATTTCGGAGATGCGGGCTTCCCAGGAGAAGGGGGTGTTGGGGATTTTGACCTTACAGGGGTGGTGGGAATCAATGAGGGTTTGGAGGGACCGCCTTACTTTCAGGCCGCTTATGATTTCTCCCGTTTGAAACTTCAAGACATCCCTCCCCGGTGGTTTTCAATCGCTGAATCTCTTCTCGGCCCTCTCTTCCCTTCCCTCCAGGGGGCTCCTCAGCCGAAGTCTGCGCTTTTTGGACTCCCGGATCATTTTCTGGATCTCTTCCAGATCGAAGCGCCAGGAATCCCCGATCTTGAAGCCCGGAATCTCCCCGTTGGAAGCCAGCTTGTAGATGGTCGATTCGCTTAGCTTCAAGAATTGACTCAGTTCTTTGGCAGTCAGGATTTTTTCCATATTCATGCATTCTCCCTTGAGTCGGTCATCGGCGTTCCAGCCCTCCCGCCCGGGGCAAAGTCCGTTGGGAATACCGGCTGTGGGGCAATCCCCGTCGGTCATAGCGGGGGACCGAAGGGAGCGCGGCCACGGAATTGCTGCTCATGATTATGAGATTGCTTCGGCCGTTTCCCTCTCGCTCCTGCCTTGGCCCCATTCTCAAAGGGGAAGGGGAGAACGGAAAAACGGTCCGCTTCATGGATCTGTCCGAAAGATCGTCATTTTCGCCGAAAAACTTTAATCGAGCTTAAAGGTTTGAATCCGATAAAGAGGGCTCTTGACATAAACGAAGGAAAATCAGGAAAATCCCCGGAAGTATCCATGCCCGCAGAAAGAAAAAAATTTTGGGTGTCCTCCCGAAGGACGGAAATTTTTTAAGAATTCTTCAAAAGAGGGAGAAAAGGGGGGGCTTTTCGGTCTGAATTCTGGAGCCTGGGGGAACGGAATTCTTCCCCCGGCTCCTAAGACTCCAGAGGAATGTTCTCTTCGGGGGCAACAAAAAGCGGGGGCTCCGGGGGGCGAATTTCATCCACGAGGATAAAGGTCAGGGATTTCCCCTCCCAATCCAAAACCTCCACATATTCTGGTATCGGCCCCACGGCGGCATGGACCACCTTGGCCTTGTTCTCGATTAATTCGGGCATAGTCGCTCTTACCCCCTTTCTTCACCCATAGACCCGATGCAGGGGGCATGCCAACCCCCGCGGAGGAAAGCGATCAATTCATTCAACCCATTGAATTTTTGTTGGAATCTGCGGGAATAAAGGAAAAGATCAGGAACCAGGAATAAGGCCAGGCCGGGTATTTTTTGCCTATTTGCGGAAGAGGCTGATCTGTTCGAAAGCCTGGATCTCCCCTCCCCCTTTGCGGGCCCCATCCAGGATTTCCCGAACCTTGGCCTCCAGGGCGCTGATGGTGAAGGGCTTCTGGAGAAAAGAAGTGCCCGGCTCGAGCACTCCGTGCTGGACGATGGTATTATCCGGGTACCCGGACATGTAGAGAACGTGCATACTCGGACGCAGGGTCCCCAGGCGCTCGGCGAGCTCCCGGCCGCTCATCTGGGGCATGATCACGTCGGTCACCATGAGGTTGATGGAGCCTTCGTACCGCTCGCTGACTTCGACGGCCTCGTTCCCATGGCGAGCCTCCAGGACGGTGTAGCCTCTGTTCTGGAGGACCTTGCTGACCATGGAGCGGACGGCCTCTTCATCCTCCACCAGGAGAATCGTCTCCGTTCCCCCCGGCGTCCCGGCTTCTTTGGGTTTGAGTTTGGGTTTGTAGGCTTTGGCCGTTTTCTCCGCCCGGGGCAGGTAGATTTTGAAAGTGGTTCCCAGGCCCGGCTCGCTGTAAGGCCAGATGTTTCCCCCGCTCTGTTTGATGATCCCGTAAACCGTCGAGAGGCCCAGCCCGGTTCCCTTCCCGGTTTCCTTGGTGGTAAAAAAGGGCTCGAAGAGATGAGACTGGGTTTCCTTGTCCATTCCGCATCCGGTGTCGCTGATCGCCAGCATGACGTAGGATCCGGGCTTCACCGACACGTGATGGCTGGCATACTCTTCATCGTGGGTCACATTGGTCGTTTCGATGGTCAATTTACCGCCGCTGGGCATGGCGTCCCGGGAGTTGACCGCCAGGTTCATGACCACTTGCTCGATCATGCCCGGGTCCACCTTGACCGACCAGAGGTTCGGGTCCAGGCAGGTGATCAGCTGGACGTCTTCACCGATGAGCCGGCGGAGCATCTTGTCCATGTTCATGACCACGGCGTTGAGGTCCAAGATCTGGGGCTGGAGGACCTGCCTTCGCCCGAAGGCCAGGAGCTGGCGAGTGAGAGAGGTGGCCCGGTCAGCCGCTTTCAGAATCTCATCCACTTCCTCCCGCCGGGGGTCGCGGCGGTCGAATGCGCCCAGCAGAAGCTCGCTGCAGCCCTTGATGGTCATGAGCAGGTTGTTGAAGTCATGGGCGACTCCCCCGGCCAGTCTTCCGATCGCTTCCACTCTCTGCCACTGGCGGAGCTGCTCCTCGCTCTTGCGCAGGGCCTCTTCGGTGCGCCTCCGCTCGGTGATGTCTTCCACCGTGGAGCGGATGCCGGCGATCTGACCCCCCTTGCCCCGGATGACCCGGTCTTCCACCAATACCGGAAGGGTGGTTCCGTCTTTCCGCCGGTAGGTGCGTTCGAAGGTGTTGTGGAAGGAAACATCGCCGGAGAGTTTGGCGAGGATGACTTTGCGGGTGGTATCTTCTTCCTCGAAGAATTTCCAGACGGGCTTCCCCAGCATCTCCGCGGGACTGTAGCCCAGCATCTGGAGCTCCTTGCGGTTGACCCGGGTGATTCTCGCCTTGGTGTCGAGTTCGTGGTATCCCACCGGGGCTTCATCGTAGAACTCTTGAAACTTCTTTTCGCTCTCCTTCAGTGAGCTCTGAAGCCGCTTGCGGTCCTCTTCGAGTTTTTCCAGTTCCCCAACCCGCCGGCGGAGGGTTTTCAGTTCTTCGATGATTTGATCTCTGGTCTCGCTCTGTTCTTTCATCCTGACCCGGCCCGGTTAAAAACAGCCTCCCGCAAAGTTTCCAGGACTTTCCTGCCGCCTTGTTTGCCAAGCGCCTACTTTTACATAGTATAGCGAATGCCACCCCGTAAAATCAATCTTCCTCTTAAAAATGGTATTGAAATCGAAGCCTTATCTGCTTATTCTGCCCCAGAAAAAAACCCGGGTCATGATCCCCGGGTTTTTTCCAGAGGTATTCTTCTTTTCGGATTTCTGGGAAATTTCTTCAACCGATTTTTTGCCAAGCGCTTTTCAGCGTATCCATCATTCGATCCACCTCTTCCCGGCTGACGGTCAAAGCGGGCATGAACCGCAGGGTATTCTTGCGCGGGGAATTGATCAAGAGTCCCCGATTCAAACATTCCTCGACGACTTGAGGACCGCTCTCCTTGTTCAGGTCGAGAGCCCAAAGGAGCCCTTTCCCCCGCACTTCGCCGAGTCCCAGCTGCCTGGAGAGCTCTTCCAGCCGGCCCTGGAGATAGGTTCCGGTCTTGGCGACTTGTTCCAGAAATCCCGGCTTGGTCAGCTCTTCGAATACTGCGATTCCCACGGCCATCATGAGCGAATTGCCGTTGAACGTGCCCCCCTGGTCGCCGACCTCGAACACGCAGACGCCTTCTTTAGCCACCAGCGCGGCAAGGGGAACTCCGCCCCCCAGCCCCTTGGCCAGGGTCATGATGTCGGGCTCAATGCCGTACTGTTCATAGCCGAAGAGTGTACCCATTCGCCCCATGCCGGTCTGGATCTCATCCAGGATCAGAAGGATCCCTTTTTCCCGGGTGAGATCGCGCAGCCCTTTCATGAATTCCTGGGTGGCCACAAAAACCCCGGCCTCCCCCTGAATCGGCTCGAGCATGACCCCGACGGTTTTTTCATTCAGGGCCGCCTTTACACTCCCCAAATCATTCAGGACCGCCTTGGGAAAACCGGGCACTTTCGGCTCATAGAGCTGCTTCCACTCCGCCTTCCCGGAGGCGGACATCATGGCCAGGGTGCGGCCGTGAAAGGCATGGTCCAGAGTTACGATCTCGTAGGCCCCGTTCTTGTTCTTGGCCCCCCACTTGCGGGCCAGCTTGACCGCCCCTTCGTTCGCCTCGGCCCCGGAGTTGGCGAAAAAGACTCTTTGCAGGCAGCTGTGTTTGACAATCAGGTCTGCGAGGCGAATCATGGTCTCGTTGTAGAAAGCGGGGCTGCAGTTGATCAGCTTGGCCGCCTGCCTGGAAAGGGCCTCCACCAGAGGTCGGGGCGAATGTCCCAGGCAGTTCACCGCCCATCCCTGCACAAAATCCAGGTATTCTTTGCCGTCGGCATCTTTCAGCCAGGATCCATGCCCTTCCACAAAAACGTTGGCGGGCCGCTTGGTGATCTCCATGAGAGAATGAAAAGAATATTTTGCTTCGGCCATGATCTTTTCCTTCCTGCCTATTGGATTTTTGTCAAAATTTCCCTTTTGGTTACCTGAGTGTAATCTCCTTTCCTGCTCTTGTCAAACGATTCATGTAAAAAAGTAATGCGCTCATGATTGCAAACAAGATGGCTTTTCTTCCGGGCTAATGAAATCTCAGGACATTCTGAAAAAACCAGCTCTTTGGCTTTCGACGAATTTGGAGATGAACTATATATCTTTACCCCTTTTTCTGGTATAAAATCTGTGTTCATCTGAAATACTGTTTTGCAAAGTCTCTCATCTTTCTTGATTTTTTTCATGAATCCTTATCCGCCTGTATCCGTGTTCATCCGCGTCCCCTTAGGTCTTTTCTCTTTTATTCTTTTGCCAAGAAATCTGTGTTTATCTGTGTTCATCTGTGTCCAACATAAGACTTTCTGTCGCGGCTTTGCCCTCTTGTGTTAATCTGTGTCCCATCGGCGTTTTTATGCTGCCTTACCGAATCTTATTCTCCGGGGGTAAAACGATGAAAAGATTTCTTATGGTCCTTCCGCTGGCGATCACGATCATGCTGGTTTCAACCACCGCCGCGCAGAAACCGGACGCCATCGTGGGAACGTGGTGGAATGAGGAAAAGGATGCGCAAATTGAGGTCTACCCCTGTGAGGGGAAATTCTGCGGGAAAATCATCCTGCTGAAAGAACCCAACTACCCTGCCGACGACCCCAAGGGCATGGCCGGAAAACCCAAGGTGGACCGGGAGAATCCCGAGGCGTCCAAGAGGGAAAGGCCCATCCTGGGGATGAATCTCGTCTGGGGGTTCACCCACTCCGGAGAAAATCTCTGGGAGGGAGGGTTTATCTACAACCCGCGGGATGGAAAAACCTACAAGTGCAAGATGACCCTGGAAAACCCGGACCGGCTGAAGGTCCGCGGGTTCATCGGCATTTCCCTGATCGGGAAGACCAACATCTGGACCCGGGTGAAATGACCCCATGGGGGATTGGAACATTGGAATGATGGAATAATGGAATGCTGGGTTTAAGAATTTCAGTTTCTGCCCATTATTCCATTGTTCCACTATTCCGTTATTCCTTTATTCTCCCCGTACCGCGCAGCCTGCAAACTCTTTAAATTTTGTTAAGACTTTTTTATCAACCATTATCCGTGTTTATCCGCGTTTATCCGTGTCCCATTAAGTCTTTTGTTTTTATGTCTTTTGCCAAAAAAATCTGTGTTTATCTGTGTCCATCTGTGTCCAATAAAAATTTTTTGGTTACGGCGTAGCCGCCCTGTGTAGTGACGGATCAGCCTCGAAAGGCCTGCTCGGCCTCCCGAAACATTTCTTCCGCCTCCTTCTCATACTTGGGTGAAAAATGGAAGACCTGCAGCTTTTTCACTCTGCACTGACGGGCCAGTTCCCCGGCCTGGCGGGCGGTAAGGTGGCCTCTCTCTTCCGCCCGGTTGCGATCCCTGTCCAGAAAGCCTGCCTCGCAAAAAAACAGATCCGCTCCCCCGGCCAGCTGGATAATCCGGCGGGCATTTTCTTCGCTGAAGCGGCAGTCCGCCACGTAGACGATCTTCTGGCCGGGGGTGAGGGTCACCGTATCCCTCAGTGACCCCAGGGGGAATACTTTTTCTTCCCCCCTTCTGGCACTTTCCAGGGGAACCCGCAAGGGGAATTCCGCCGGCTCCCCTCTCCACAGGGCGTCCTTCATCTCTTTCAACCACCGTCCGATGGAAAGGCCCCTCTCGGACAGGCGTTCCTTGTGCACGTTGATGTGAAACCGCTCCTCCAGGGCAAAGGCCAGGCTGGGGATGAAATGATCCAGGTGGACGGCGGATATCTTCAGCTGAGAATCCTTCTCCAGGATCCCGGTAAAGGGAGCCTCCCTTTTTTCTTCCGGCAAAAAGCGCTGCTGACTCCGGAAGGTTTGCGAGAGGATTCGATCCGGATGGACTTCGGCGGCAATCACCGAAAAGGGATAGCCCTCGGTCAGGTTCCAGGTATAACCGGCAAGCCTTCCCCGGACGTTGGCCAGGAACCCCGGCGGTCCAAAGACCCTCAGGGCCTTCTCCCGGTTCAGCATGAGGCGGACCAGGGTGTCGAAACCCACAAAGTGATCGATGTGGGTATGGGAGACGAAAGCGTGGGAGATCTTCAGAAGCTTGGCCGGACGAAAGGCCCCGATCTCGCCCATATCGAAGAGCAAAGCTCGGTGCTCCCACAGAATCTCCACAAAGAGCGCCGGGTCTCCGAAGGGATCATTGATCAGTTCGGCATGAAGGAGAGGTTTCAGGTGGGACCTTCCTTTCCATGAGAATCTGGCCTGAATGAATCGGGTTCCTTCTTTAAGTCCATCTTGCCTTGTTCTTTCTATCCATTACAACAATTTGGGTCCCATTTCAAAGCAAATCTGGCCGGAAAACCATTCCTGAGTAAAAAGTGCTCTGCCGAATTCAAGGGGGGAGCGATGGCCCGGGCGAAGGCTCGCTGCGCTTGCCAAAAAGAGGCGGCCCTCTCTCTTGAGTCAAGGTCGAACTTATTTCGAATCTTCGTGAATGGAGTTTTATTTTGTCCTTACATGGGCCTCTTCCTATGGGCTAGAGTCACCTTGCGGAATACAGGGGAACCCGATTTACTAGGGTTTGCTCCGGCCGATTTTGGCGGCGCCCATCGATCCTCCGCCCGGGCCATGGGAAAATGATGAACCGAATTTGTGACTCAGGACACGAATTCAACGAGCAACAAGGAACCAGTACGGGGAACAGGTGGCGTGTCCCAAAAATAATATGAATCAATTCCCACGTGGACCCGAGGGGGGGACCGCCGTCCGCCGCCAAAACCCGGCGGGAAAAAACCCGCTCCTGTCGGATCCCCGGGCTTCCGCAAAGGAACCCCGTCAGGGCGGGCTGCCCCTTCGTAAGATCCGTAGGGGCGATTCATGAATCGCCCCTACGTTGGCATATACGTCGTAAGATCTCCGTGAGCTCCGGAGGAACCACTGCCTGTTTTGGGGGCGGGCGGCGGTCTGCCCCTCGGGTCCCGGCACCGAGTCCGATTTTTGTCAGCCTATTTCCGGGACACGACCCTAGAAATTCCTTCCGAAAAAACCGGACCTGTGTTATGCAACTACAATGGGCACGGTGAAAGAACGTTTTCATTACGGCTGGATCATCCTGCTGGTGGGGTTCATCGGGGTCATGGGTGCGCTGGGGTTTGGGCGTTTTGCCTACACTCCCATCCTTCCGGCCATGAAAGAAGGCCTTTCCCTCACCTACACCCAGATGGGATGGATCGGGACGGGGAATTTCATCGGCTACCTGATCTTTTCTCTCCTGGGGGGTTATCTGGCCACCCGAATCGGCCCCCGGCCGGTGATCTCGGCGGCCCTGGTTCTAGTGGCCCTCAGCCTTTTCCTGACCGGAACCTCCGATTCCTTTGAATTCGCCCTGGCCATGCGCACGTTGACCGGGGCGGGGAGCGCCGCCTCCAATGTCCCCATCATGGCCCTGGCCTCCGCCTGGTTCGCCTCCAGCCGGAGGGGGATGGCCAACGGAATTCTGGTGAGCGGCTCAAGCATCGCTCTGGTCCTTCTGGGTCCGCTGATTCCCTTGATCCTCGAGGGCTTTCCCGGGTATGGATGGCGGGTTTCCTGGTACGTCCTGGGAGGCACGACCCTGCTCATCGCCCTTCTGAATTATCTATTCCTCCGAAATCATCCGGAAGAAAAAGGCTTGAAGCCCTTTGGGGAACCCGTCAAGATTCTCCCCTCTCCGTCCGCTCATTCTTTTTCCCTGAAGAATCTTTACGCCTCCCGCGCCCTCTGGCACCTGGCGGCCATCTTTTTCACCTTCGGCTTTTCGTACATCATCTTCATCGGCCGGAAGTACGGGCTGGCCCTGGTCTTTTTGACCCAGGGAATCTGCTACCTCATTTTTGGCCTGATGAAGTCGGACGCCGGCTACTTGCTCTCCACGATTCTATTCGGGTTGTCCGCCTGGTCCGTCCCCTCCATCATCTCTGCGGCGGTAGGGGATACGGTGGGCCCCCGCCTGGCCCCGGCGGCACTCGGGTTCACGATTCTGATCTTTGGCACAGGACAGGCCCTGGCCCCTCCCCTTGCCGGGAGGATCGCCGACTTCACCGGCTCTTTCACCCCCGCCTTCATCCTCTCCGCCCTGGTCGCTTTCGCCGGCATGACCGCCTCTCTCCTTCTCCGAAAACCCACCATCCGACCTTGATTCCATATTGCCAATTTGAGATCTGTTCACTGTAGAGTGGGAAAAAGGAATAATGGAATAGCGGAACAATGGAATAATGGGTAAAAACAAAAATACTTAAACCCAACATTCCATTATTCCATCATTCCAATTTGTTTGCTCTGCGGACTCCGCGTCCTCTGCGGTTCATCTTTATTCTTTTGATTGGATCGGATGGGGTTTGATTCCCTTCCGGGGGGCGGCGATCCAGAGGATCAAGCAGGAAAGGGCGATGCAGGCCATGCACAGAACAAAGGCCGGGCGGTAGCTTCCGGTCACATCGTAAATGTATCCGCCGAGCCAGGGTCCAAAGACCGCTCCGACCCCCATTCCGGTCAGCAGCAGTCCCGAAACCGTACCGAAATACCGGCCGTAAAAAATGTCCGCCGAACCGGCAAAGATCGTCGGCGTGAAGAGGCCTCCCCCGTATCCGAAACAGATGGAGTACACATACAGGAGCCAAGGGTTGGAATTGTCGCGAACAAACAGCAGGGCCGCCAGAGCGGCGATGGATAAGGCCGATGCCGCCGTGGCCGCCTTCTCCCGCCCCACCCGGTCCGATAGGAAGCCCGACATCTGGCCCAGGAACACAGTTACCCCGAAGAGGGCGAAGATGGAGACGCTGAACATGCTGCTGTAGCCAGCATCCTCGGCGAACCGGACCTGGTGCGCCAGGACGAGGTATCCCGCAACCCCCCAGTAGAGGGCATAAGAGAAAACCAGCAGCCACAGCTGGGAGGAACGCAGAATCTGGGAAAATGTCCAATTCCGGCCAACGGGTATTCTGGCTCCGCCCATCCTCTTTTCTCCTCCGGGAGGCGGGGTCTTTTCATCCCAACCATAGGCGACCAGCCCTTTATCCTGGGGGCGATAATAAAAAAACAGGAAATATAGGGGAAAAAGAACGCAAACCACCATCCCCGCCAGCACCAGGAAGGTGGTCCTCCATCCCACCTCAAGAATGCTGTATTTCACAAAGATGGTGTAAACGAAGCTGAGGCCTCCCCCCATCTGGCCGATCCCCAGGACCAGCCCGCGCTTCCTGACGAACCAGTTCATTAAAGCCGGGGAGATGATGGGCCACCCGGCAAGCGCGCTGCCCAAGGGCATGAGGGCTCCAAAGAGAACATAGAAATGCCACAGCTCCCGGGCGTAGCCGCACCCCGCGGTTGCCGCCCCCAGGATGCCGATCCCCAGGGGCAATAAAATGCGTACTTTCCATCTCTCCGCCAGGATGCCCGCAACCGGGGCCAAAAAGCCGTAGATGAGTACATTCAGGGACATCATGATGGAGATGTTTCCCCGGCTCCAGCTGAATTCCTCCAGAATGGGGGTAAAGAAAACCGCGAAGGAGTGGCGGATCCCGTAGATAAGGACCATGCCGATGATGCCCACCCAGACAATTTTCCAGCCGTAAAAAGAATTAGACTCTTTGAACATCCTGCCTCACCATTTCCCGTTGCGGCCTTTTGAAGTCGGGCTAAAATACGGTTCAAACTTCTGATTTCAGAATTTGAACTTTATTTGGGTTTGCATTCCCGCTATTATTATATCGGATTTCAGCCCATGGCCAAACGAAATCAACCCGAAAAAGAAAAGGGAAACTTCACCCTTTTTCTCGGACCCTTCCAGCCCGGACTGGAGAACGCTTTCCTGGCCTGGGTCAGAGGGAAGAAAGAAAAAGACCGCTTTGCCCCCCTCGTGGTTCTGGTCGGGTCCAACCTGCTCGGCCTCTACCTGCGAAGGCAGCTTGTCCGGCAGGGGCTGAACCACATCAACCTCCGTTTGCTTACCTTCATCGACCTGGCCCGGGCCATGGCCGCTGAACCTCTGGATCGGGAAGGGCTCCGCCCTCTGCCGACTTACGGCGATCTTGTCCTCATCTCTACCCTGGCCGAAAAAATCCAGGAGGGAAGTTACTTCGGCCCGATCGCCGACCGGAGGGGTTTTCAGCGGGCCCTTTCGGCCACCTTCCGGGATCTGGCCGATGGCGGCATCGAAACCCTGCCTTTGTTGGGAACCCGGAAGATCTCCGAACTCCATGCCCTGTACCAGGACCACCGTTCGCTTGCCAGCCGGGGTTTTTATTCGACCTCTGAACTCCTTTTCCGCGGCGGAAAAGAAGCCCAACGTTTTCCCGAAATATTCGGCAGCCGGGAGTTGGCGGTTTACGGTTTCTATGACTTTACCGAGAGCCAGAAGCGGCTTCTCGAGGCCTGCACCCGGCATCTCACCCTGACGGCTTTTATGCCCTGGCGGGAAACGCAGGGGTTCGCCTATGCGGCCCCGGTCTTACATTGGTACCGCAACCTGGGGTTCCAGCCCCAATCTCTCGGAAAACCAAATTCGAGGGTAAGCAAGCTGGTGGAAGTTGTTTCCGAAGAGATATTCGGGAAAAGGCCCAAAGCTCATTCCACCGGCGAGGATCGCACGGTCCGAATCATTGCCGCTCCCAGCGAAGCACAGGAGGTGCGGGAGATTGCCAGGGAGGTTCTCCGCCTGGCCCGGGAGGAGGAAATTCCTTTCCATGAAATGGCCGTCCTCCTGCGCAACCTCGACCTCTATGCCCCTCTCCTCCAGGAGACTTTTGAAAACCTCCAGGTTCCCATCCATCTCCAGGGGGGCAAACCTCTCTCCCGGACCCACGCGGGAAAGAGTCTGCTCCTTCTTCTCGACCTGCTGAGCGGTAACTTCCGGCGGAGCGAGGTCATGGAGTTCCTGACCTTCGCTCCTCTGGCCTGGGAGCGGTTTTTGCCCGAAGAACCGTCCACTTCTCACTGGGACCTCATCTCCCGGGAGGCTGGAATTGTGGAGGGGAGACAACAGTGGGAAGAGAAATTGGCCTCCTGGACGGCCCAGCAAGAGCAACAGGAAGAAGAGGAAGGAAGTGAAGCCCTGATCCGGGAGGCAGAACATTTCCACGTCTTCCTGAAAGACTTCTTCCCGGCCCTGGACCGGTTTCCCCGGAATTCCAGCTGGAAGGGAATGGTAAAGGCTTCCCTTATCCTGCTGGAATCTTATTTTGAAGCGAACGGGGATCGCCAGGCCATCGGCGATGTCCTCCGATCGTTAGGAACTCTCGACTCCCTCGGCCGGGAGGTTCAGGTTCGACAATTCAAGGAGATTGTCACTGAAGCCCTGGAGGAGAAGACGCTTCCCCACGGATCTTTCCAGAGAGGCGGTGTTTGTGTATCGGATTTGATGCCCGCCCGCGGCCTTTCCTTCCGGGCGGTTTTCATCCCCGGCCTGGTGGAACGATCCTTCCCCGCATCCCCTCGTCAGGATCCCTTGCTATTGGACCCGGAACGGCAGGCCATGAACCAGGACCTGAAAGAAAAGGGCCACCTGCCCTTGAAGCGATACCGCTTTGCGGAAGAGAAACTCCTCTTCACCCTGGCTCTGGGAGCCGCAAGGGAGAGACTGATTCTTTCCTACCCCCGCCTCGATCCCTCCACCGGGCGGGAACGAATCCCCTCTTTTTTCCTTCTCCGGGTGGGGGAAGCCCTGTGCGGGGAAGCCATGGATTACAGCCGTCTGGAGAAGATTCCCCAATACGCGCGCGTTCCTCTCTCCCGCCTCGCCCCGGAAGATTCCGCCGAGACGATCGATGAGGGGGAATTCGACCTGAGCCAGGTGGGCAAAGCGTTCCGCACCCGGGATCGCAGCGAAGTATCCTATTTTCGAAGGGCCTTTCCTTTTTTTAACCGCTCAGCAGAACTGGCCCTCCGGCGGTGGGGCTTCCATACCTTCACCGAGTACGACGGTTGCTTGACCTCTGCCCGGGCCCGCAAGGTTCTGCGCGAGAGGTTCGCCCTCTCCGGGCAGGTCCTCTCCGCTACCAAGCTGGAAACCTATGCGGCATGTCCGTTTCACTACTTTCTTGCGGAAATTCTGGGTCTGAAGCCTCTTCCTTCTCCCGAGGAGATCCGCCGGATTCAGCCCCTGGAGCGGGGGACGATCGTGCACGAAATTCTTTTCCGCTTCTACGAGGCCGCATCGAAGAAATACCCGGGACCTTTGCGCCGAGAAAACCTGGAACCTTACTGGAAGATGCTGGAGGAGACCGCACGCAGATCTTTTACCGCCGCGGAGACTCAGGGCTGGACCGGCTACCCCCTGCTCTGGGAGATCGACCGCCAATCGATCCTCGATGACCTTCGCGCCTTCCTGGAAAAGGAGGCGCAGGCAGAGGGATGGATGACGCCCTCCCTTTTCGAAGTTCGTTTCGGACACGGAAGCCGGCGTTCCCAAAAAGGAGGCGCTGGCGAACCCATCTCCCTGGCCCTCAAGGATGGAGCGGCCTTTTTCCTTCGGGGTCGAATGGACCGGGTTGATTTTTCTCCGGCAAGAGATTCCTTGCGGGTCATCGATTACAAGACCGGTATATTACAGGGAGAAGAAGACGGTTTCTGCGGGGGAACCACCCTCCAGCTCCCCCTCTACCTCATGGCGGCATGCCGGATCTGGAAGGAAGCGGACCTGGAAAAGAGCTGGGCCGAATACTGCAGCGTCAGCCGGAAGGGAAAGTTTGCCCGCATTCCTTTCCGCGGAGACCGATGGGCGGAAAAGGAAGGGAATTTGAAGAAGATCCTGGAAACCATATCCCGGGGCATAAGGGAAGGAACCTTTTTCCCCTTCCGGGAGAAAGACCGGGATTGCGACTATTGTGACTTCAAGAATCTATGCGAACACGGAGTGGACGTCCTTTTCCAAAAGAAAAAGAAGGACCCGCGGGCCGCGGCGTTCCTGGAAATGAGAGAGATCCCCTGATAAAAATTGCGGAATAAAAAAACCTAACCGCAGAAGTCGCAGAGAACGCAGAGGCAGAAATGGTTAAATGCTCAGCGCCAGGATGCAGGGCGAAAAGCGGCCCTCTTTTCCTTCCCTTCCCGGAAGATCAAAATGGCCA
>Ga0111180_1024_pt1 | contig 27436 bp, 21 predicted proteins | sample DeeMarSWOR324_28_FD_80237 | JGI IMG/M metagenome (GOLD analysis project Ga0111180, IMG submission 80237) | Deltaproteobacteria bacterium SM23_61
CAACTGGCCAAAGAGCGAAACCTGGCCAGTTACGTGAGCCCCGCCGAAGCCCTGAAGAGGATGGACATCGATGCCGCCACAGTGAAAAACCTGATCGTGACCCATGTCCATTTCGACCACATCAGCGGGATTCAGTTATTCCCCAAGGCCGACATCTACATCCAGGAAAAAGAATTCAATTTCTGGGTGAAGAATCCCGTCGCCCGGCGGGCCCCTTTCCTCTTCGTGACCGACCCCGTTGCCAATCGTTACCTGGCCAGACAGAAAGGGAAGAAAAGACTTCGCCTGATCCGGGGGGACAAAAAGATATTCCCCGGAATCGAACTGCTTCTCACTCCCGGCCATACCATCGGCCTGCAGGCGGTGGCCGTAAATACGGCGCAGGGGACAGCCATTGTCGGCTCAGACCTGGCTCATACCTTCTCCAGCTACAAGACCGATATCCCCAGCGCGATCATCACCGACCTGATCGTCTGGATGAAAAGCTACGATAAAGTCAAAGCCAAGGCCTCTTCCCCCGACCTGCTCTTCCCGGGCCACGATTTGGCGCTCATGGAAAAATACCCCACGGTGGCTGAGGATATCACCCGGTTGGCCTGAAAACCTGTAGGGGCACAATGCCTCGTGCCCCTACCCCCTACAACCCACACCCTACACCCCGCCTTTTCCACCCTGCACCCTATTTCTGTGCCGCTTTTTTCCCCAGCTCGTAGGCTGCCCGCTTGGCCTTTTCGTCCTTGGCAACCTCCCCTTTGGCTGCGGCAGAAGCCATGACCGCCCCGATCCATCTGAGCCTGGTGAAATCCACCGTGGTCTTGAAGCTATGGACGATGGGGTCGGCAGTATGCACGTTGCTGTCCCCGCAGACGGTGATCAATCCGATCTTCTTCCCCTTTATCTTCGGGTAATAATGTTTGTGCCATTTCCATTCGCCGTCGAAGAAGGCGCACCACCGGTCCAGGTAGGCCTTCATCTGTGCGGTCATGGCCCAGAAGTAAACCGGCACGCTGTGGATGATGGCATCCGCTTCGAGAATTTTCGGGTAGAGGTCCTGCATATCATCTTTGATTGCACAGACCCCGGCTTCGTTGCACTTCGTGCAGTCCAGACACCCGGAGATTTTCTTCCGGCAGAGGACGATTTTTTCGACCTCCGCCCCCGCTTCCTTGGCCCCGCCGAGCGCCCGATCCAGCAGAATGTCGCTGTTTCCCCCAATCCTCGGGCTTCCCAAAACTCCCAGAATTTTCATTGTTTCCCCCTTTTTCCCTTCTTGGGAAATTAATAAAGTCTCTGCGGCCTCCGAGGATGACGAAAAAATCAACCGCCGAGCTTTTCCCTGGTAAAGACAAAAACACAAATTATTTTATGAAAATGGACCCCTCTTTGCCTCTCGATCCTCTGGGGATGAAGACCAGAGGATGAACGAAGAGGAGGCAGAGAGCTTAGAAATCGTTATTTGAAAGCCCCCGGGGCCGTATTGACCTTCCGGCAAAGGTGGGGAAGAGCGCCACTTCACCCTGCATCCTGGACTTAAGCATTTGGCCATTTCTACCTCTGCGTGCTCTGCGACCTCCGGGGTGAAGTTTTTTATATCCTGAATGGGTCTTCCCCCCATTTCCCCGGGGTGATTTTCAAAGCCCGATGTCTTCTCCTGCCCAAACGACCGCGGGAATTTTACCAAAAGGAAAGGACAAAGAGAAGAGGGAGGAATGGGTAGGACCGCGTTAAAGATTTTTACCCTCAAATTTCCCGATCCATCTTTTTCCTGAATTTTTTCCCGCTTAGGCGGAACATGGGAAAAAAATTGACTTATTTCTGGATGAACCGCCTAAACTTTGAGTGGAAAGGACCGATAAGTTAAGTAACCAAAAACGCATAAGCCCGTCGCCCGCCCGAAATGACCGAACTGCCTGCCGCATGCAGAGGGAAACGGTTTCGTTTGCTAGCCTTGGATAAGGAAGGGAGATATGGAGTCGTTGGATCCGGCGAATACCCTGGAAATCCTGAAGGCCATTTCCGACCTCGAGTCGGCCATTGCCAACCTCTACCGGTACTGTTCGGAACTCCGGGAAGCGGAAAAAGAATTCTGGCTGGCCCTGGAACGGGACGAGCAGAAACATGCCCAGATGGTTCAGCAAATGGCCCGGATGATGGAAAACCGGAAATTTTTCTGCGTTCCGAGCGGTTCCTTCGATGCCACTGCGGTTAAAAACCTCAAAAATTTCGTCGAGAGGCACCATCGCAAGCTCCAGAAGTCGGAGATTCCCGCGGATTTCAAAAGCCTCCTTTCCATCGCCTGGAACATCGAATATTCGATCGTGGAGATGAACTACAAGAACCTCTTTTCCATTGCCGAAGGGGAATACGAATCCTTGCTGCAGACTATCCTCTCGGAGACCGCGGTCCACCGAAGCATGCTCGGTTCTAAGCTCACCGCCATCCGCAACCAAGCTGCCAAACCCCACAACCGTGTGACCCCCAAGGGACATTCGGGGGTTCAGCGAAAGGTCAACCACAAGGCCGTCCTCCTCAAGCTCAACTGATTCCAGCGGGTCCATCATCCGTACCCTTTCCGCAAGTCGCAGGGCGTAAGGCGTGAAGGCGAACATTTTTTGGTCGCCTTGCGCCTTCGGCCCGAGACTTCGGCGAGCCCCTCGGCCAGAGCTCAGGTCGAAGGCTCAGGCGAGTCGCTCAGGCCGAGGGCCTTCGCGACTTACGACTTGCGATTCCCGTTCCCGCTGATGTTTTTTTGCCTAATGCCGACAAAGGGGGGCTCTCCTTCCACAAAGTTGCCTTCGCACAGGGAAAAGAGCCACAAAAGTGAAGGCAGGCAAGGGGATTCTTCTTTGACACGACGGGGGAAAAATGTTACAAATGGATCGACTCCCCTTCCACACCTTGCATGAGCCGCGGGGAGTTGGGGAAAGGCCGATTTTTTAAGCCCCCTCAATGATCCATCGACGAACCGGAACTCCCTGAAATGGCCTTCAGCCGAAGTCTCTCTTCCAGTAATTCTCTTCCCCTTTTGGCCATTTTCCTGCTGACCTTGCTCTTTTACCTGAATTTTGTCTCCCGGGTCATCATGGCCCCCCTTCTCCCCGTCGTGGAGTCGGAGCTGGGCCTCGGTCACGGGCAGGCGGGGTCCCTCTTCTTCTATATGGCCTTCGGCTACGGCGTGGGTCTACTGGGGTCCGGGGTGGTTTCTCATTTTCTGACTCACCGGCTCACCGTCACCTTTGCGGGCCTGCTGGGAGGGCTTTCGCTCGTTCTCATTTCCCGGTCCTCCTCGATCGGCGCCATCCATACGGGGCTCTTTTTCATCGGGTTCTTCGCCGGGCTCTACCTTCCCTCGGGCATCGCCACCCTGACCGAGCTGGCCAGCAGACAGAACTGGGGAAAAGCCATGGCCATCCATGAGCTGGCCCCCAATATGGCCTTCATCACCGCCCCCCTCCTCGCCGAATTTCTTCTGAGGTTTTTTTCCTGGAGAGACTCCCTGAGTGTATTGGGAGGATGGATGATAGGGATGCCCTTTTTCTTCCTCCTCTTCGGCAAGGGCAGCCGCAAACGGGGAGAGGCGCCCCGGTTTCAGCTTTTCCGGGAAGTGCTAATCAACCGCTCCTGCTGGGTCATGGTCCTCTTCTTCATGATCGCCATCGGGGCCAGCATGGGGGCCTATGCGGTGATGCCCCTCTTCCTGGTGAGCGAGCTGGGGCTGGAGCGTCCCTGGGCCAATACCTTGATCGGTCTATCGCGCAGCTTCGGCATCATCCTGTTATTCGTCTCCGGGGTCTTGATTGACCGGATCGGGCCCATCCGGGCCCTCACCGCTTTCATGACCGCCACGGGCCTCTTCACCCTTTTGCTGGGAGCCGTCCCCGGTGCCGTTCCCGTATCCCTCCTGGTTTTTCTCCAGGCCGCTTCCGTCGCCTGCCTCTTTCCAACGGGGTTCACCCTCGTTTCCCTGATCTTCCCGGAACGCCTCCGGGGAACGGCGGTTTCCCTGGTTATCTTCATGGGTTTTTTATTCGGCGGCGGGATCCTCCCCTCGGCCCTGGGGCACTGGGCCGAAGTTTTCTCCTTCTCCTCCGGCTTCGCCCTTTTCGGGATCGCCACCCTGGTCCTGCTCCCCTTCTTCCGCCGCCCCATCTCCCGCCTGGATCTCTCCGGATAGGGGTACCGCGTTAGAGGTCTAAGGTTCACAAAAAAGGGCCGTTATCCATTTGGATAACGGCCCTTTTCTTTACCCTTTCTTCTTACCTTGAGCTCTATCTTCTACAACCTACCCCCTGCCCCCTGCACCCTGTTACTTGGGAGGCCACGTGGGCCTGGGCGACATGAATCTGTCTTTCAATCCCTCTCTGCTGAACTCCTTTGACTGGCAAAAGTTGATCACCTTCCGTTCCCAGTCTTCCATCATCTGGGCCGCTTTGGGAACATCTTTGGCAATCTCCAGAGGAACCTTGATCACCCCGTGCTTGTCCCCCATCAGCAAGTCGCCGGATTTGACCCAGAGCCCACCCACTTTGACGGGCGCTCCGATTTCCACCAGGTGAACATAGGCATGGGATACGGTCACGCAACTGGAATAAAACTGGAAACCAAGTTCCTTCACCTCATCGAGATCCCTAACCGAACCGTCGGTCACCGTGCCGACACAACCCAAGGCTTTGTGGATGTTGGCGTTCACTTCCCCCCAGAAAGAGCCGACGACCGGCCGGTCCAGGTCGTGAAGGACGGCGATCCTGGGTTCCGGAATTTTCTGTATCAACTCCCACCACTCCGGCGGGGGAATCCGGCGGCCCTCCGAAGTATCCGCGGTGATCACCGCGGTAACCGCGTACCCGATCATGATTCCCAACTCGGGGAACCGGCACCCGATCTCCGGGAGCATAAATCCCACATTCCGGGGTTGGATGTTGAAAAGCTCAATGGCGTTGGAAATGGCCGGCGTCGGCCATTTACGCAGCGCCTCCAGATTCTCTTTGGTGAGTTGAGCGGCCATTCTTGACTCCTTCCTATCTTATGGAAAAATGGGTGTAGGAATTCTTCTCGGGACAGCCACCAAAAGCAGCGCCCCAAAGCAATAAAATCAAAGGTCCCTGCGTCCCCCCAGCAACCTCGCCGCGGCTCCAGTGAAAATCCTCGCCGCCTCCGCCAGCTTCGAGATTTCTACCTGCTCATTCGGCTGGTGCGCCTGCCCGGGTTCGCCGGGCCCGAACAGGATCAGGGGAACCTTGAGAACCGGCAGGAACCCAACGGCATCGGAGAAATAGTTGGCCCCTTTCCACACGGGCTTTTTCCCGGTCATCTCGGCGACGAGGGAAGAAAATTTTTGCAATACCGGCTCCGAGGGAGATGTTTCCACCGAAGGGTGGTCATTGATCATTTTCACTGCGGCCCTGAAATCGGGATCTTTTCTGCCCAGCTCTTCGACGATGGTTTCCACCTGGCGCAGGATCGCCGAATGTTCCTGACCGGGTACGGTCCGCATATCGATGGTCACCGCGCAGTGATCGGGAACGACATTGGTCTTGACCCCCCCGGAAATGGTGTTGATGCTCCGGGTAAATCCACCCAGGATCGGATGGGTCTTGTAAGGGATTTCCAGCTTTTCGAACTCCTGGATGATCTTCACCATCATCAAGACCGCGTTTCGCCCCTTCTCCGGCATGGAGCCGTGGGCGGTCTGGCCGAAGGTTTCCATCTCCACCCAGAGAACCCCTTTTTCGGCGATGTAGATTTCATTGTAAGTCGGCTCGGCGATAAAGAGAGCCTGGATCGACTCACCGGCCAGCATTTTGGCCACTTCTCTGGCCCCCAAAGAGTCAATTTCTTCCCCGGCCGTCGCCGCCAGGATCAGATCGCCCTGCAAAGAAACTCCGGCTTCGGGGATAACCTTCATGGCCGCCATCATGGCCGCAAGGCCGCCCTTCATATCGGCTGTCCCGCGCCCCCAGATCCGGCCTTCGGCGATCTCTCCCCCAAAAGGATCGTGCCGCCATTTTTCAGCGCCCACGGGGACCGTGTCCAGATGCCCGTTGTAAAAAAGGGACGGCGCCTTCCCCTGCCCCTTCAAACGGGCCAGCACGCTTGCCCGGGCATCCCCGTGCTTCACCAGCTCAATTTCCGCCCCGGTCTTTTTCAAAGCCGCGGCCACATACTCCGCTGCGGCCCGTTCGTTCCCGGGGGGGTTCACGCTCTGCAGGCGGACCAGATCCCGGCAAATTTCCACTACCTCAGCTTCCTTCACCTTCCCGACGAGATCTCTTTCATCCATGCCAACCCTTTTCCTCTCTTTCCCTTGAACCCCTGCAGGATCGAAACCCGCCAAAAAGATACTATCGGAAGATGCCGGCGAAGTAAATACCCGATCCTTCTTCCCCTTTTCCGCATCCTCGACCGAAGCGGGCGAGATAAGGACTTCCCTTTTACCCGGAACGGACAGGGTGCCAACTCAACAAAAAGAGGGGAAGCCCCCGGCAGGGCGTTTCCCCTCTCTCCGGTCTTTGGTTTGATCGTTTATCGGCGGAAACCCATTTACCGATTCGGGTTCCGCCTGCTCCTGTTGCCCCCAGTGCCCATCAACCTAGTCTCTTTTCATGGTCAGGTTGTAGTCCCCCGCCCAATAACTCGGCCAGCGGCCAGTCATGTCCAGGGAGATCGCTGTGCCCCTGATTTCGGTCACCTCTCCATTTTTTTTCCTCTTAAAAAATTCCCCCACAAAAAGAAAGGGAAAAGCCTCTTCCATCTGGACTCCCCCGGCGACGAATTCCACCCGCCCGGAAACGAATCCCCGGTCATCGGTCGTGCGAAATCCTCCGTTCATCCACCCGTACCAAAGAAATTTGGCCTGGGAGGCATCGGCGGCAAAGAGCTGCCAGGAGTGTAAACAGATGTCGGAATCAAAGTAGATCCAGCCGTTCATATCTGCCACCCGAACCCTGAAGACATATTCCCTGGGAACTTTTAAAAATCTGTTCAGGTCCCCATCCAGGCCCCGGAGGATCATCGTCCAGGTGGTTCCGTTGTGTGAGTTTCCCGGGTCAACGGGCCCCAGCGGATTTTCGGTACCCGACCCCCAGGCAATTCCGGTGAAGAGGACCATTCCGAAAAACAAACTCCATAACTTTTTCATTTTGCTCCTCCTTTCGATGTCGGAACGCAGGATGATTTCTTCTGACCTATCCCCTTATGTCCCAACCCAAGGTCCAGCCCTTTAACCCCCAAAGCTACCCGGATGCACGGCCGGGGAGATAAATTCTCCCCTACCCTCCTTCCTACGCTCTACTAACCCCCATGAACAAACAAAGGGGCCCATCTCTTAAAATTCCCTCCTTCTTGAAATCCTTTGCTGGAAACTCCGCTCGGAAAAGATAGGTTATTAAGTATCACAATATGCAAGTATTCAAAAATATTTCAACATGAAATAGGTATTAACCTTTCGCGTACCAAGGTATTAATGGGGAGAGTCCGGAGATAGTGGATGGCCGCGGTCCTATGGAATTTACTCCAGACCGCAGGGAGGCAGGAGAAGTCTAAAAAAACTATAAAATCAATGGATTAAAAGAATTCCTCGGAATGGCGAAGAAGCCCATGCACTCCTTCTCTCATTCCCCTCGATCAGATTTTCCTTTCCCAATGAACCATTCAGGCCATTCCTTATAAACATGGGCCGCCAGTTGCAACCGGTCCGAAAGGCCTAATTTTCGGTAAACCCTGTTGCAATGGGACTTTACCGTTCTCTCCGCGATGTCGAGCTTCTGGGCGATCTCCTTGTTCCGAAACCCATCGCAAATCAGGGATACAATCTCCTTCTCCGTTTTGGTGAGCGTTTTCTTTTCGCCCTGGTTTTTAAAACCCTGAGAGACCATCCGGCCCATGGTCTTGCGGTCCAGCCACAGCTCCCCGGACAAGACGGCTTTGATGGCCTTGATCAGGAGAGGGGAGTCCGCCGCCCAGGGAAGGATGCCGACAACTCCCTGGAAAATCAAACTGGAAAGCTTCCTATCGGAGAACCCGGCATGATATCTCCCCCCCAAGATAAGAATCCTGGTTTTCTTCTCTCCCTTAAGGCTTTCAGGAAGATGGGGAAAAATATTCCAATCAATCAAGGCCACATCGGGGTTCATCTTTCCCACTTCGCCATAGTCCGCGCCTTCGTTGAAAATTCCGATCACCTCCATCCCCTCTTCCTCAAGAATTTTCTTAAGGCCTTCCCCATAGAGGTGATTGGGACAATAAATGGCAATTTTGATTGGAGTAGAAGGTTTCATCTTAGCCCTTTTGGGAATTCAGAAGAAAATTGTTCTTCACTCCATCTCCCCCTGCAAATGCCGGGAAAAGAATAATCCTAAATTCCTGCGAAATCGATCCGCTCGCCCCCGACCCTTGCGAGGAGCATGCTTGTTTCATAAAAGAAATCAGCCGGCTTGTCAAGAATGAAAGCAGAACAAGAAAACACGGACATAGAAAACACAGACATTTACTTGACACATGGGTGGATTCATGAAAAAATTCCGCTGATTGGTGCAGACATGGAAACCCTTCTTGATTTCCAATGAAGAAGCAGATTCTCATCATCGGCGGGGGGTTGGCGGGGTGCGAGGCAGCGTGGCAGGCGGCCAAGCGAGGGGTTTCCCTTAGCCTCTATGAGATGAAGCCGCAGCGCTTCTCTCCTGCCCACGTCTCCCCCGACCTTGCCGAACTGGTTTGCAGCAACTCCCTGCGCTCCAATTCTCCGGAAAACGCCGTGGGCCTTCTGAAAGAAGAATTGAGGCGGCTCGGGTCTCTGCTCATGGCCGTCGCCGAAGAGACCCGGGTGCCCGCGGGGGACGCCCTGGCCGTGGACCGGCAGGCCTTCGCTTCTCTGATAACCTCCCGGTTGGAGGAAAGGGAGAACCTTAAAATTACCCGGATAGAGGTGACGGAAATTCCCGAAGAGGGGATCGTGGTGATTGCTTCCGGCCCCCTTACCTCACCCGGACTGGCAGAAACCATCCGTAAGATGACCGGCGAGGAACACCTCTACTTTTACGACGCCATCGCCCCCATCGTCGACGGCGATAGCCTGGACATGAAGGTGATCTTCCGGGCCTCCCGCTACGGGGAAGGGAGCGATTATCTGAACTGCCCCATGAACGCCGAGGAATATTTCCGCTTTGTGGAGGAGCTCGGCAGAGGGGAAAAAGTTCCTTATCGCGAGTTCGAAAAGCCCGTCCATTTTGAAGGCTGCCTTCCAGTCGAGGAAATGGCTGAAAGGGGCAGGGAGACCCTGGCCCACGGCCCGATGAAGCCCGTGGGGCTCAGGGACCCGCGGACCGGAAAAGTCCCCTATGCGGCGGTTCAGCTGCGGCATGAAGACAGCCGCGGTACGGCTTACAATCTGGTCGGCTTTCAGACGAAACTGAAATGGAAAGAGCAGGAACGGATCTTCCGGATGATTCCCGGGCTGCAAAAGGCCCAGTTCCTCCGTTTCGGCAGTTTGCACCGCAATACGTTCATTCACTCCCCTACTCTTCTGGAGAAGACGCTGCAATTCAAAAAAGACCTTCGGATTTTCTTCGCCGGGCAGATCACCGGTGTGGAGGGGTATGTGGAGTCAACGGCCATGGGGCTCTTGGCCGGAATCAACGCAGCCAGGATGGCCAAGGGGCAGTCTCTGATCATTCCCCCTCCCACAACGGCGACCGGCTCCCTGATCTATTACCTAACCGCCCCCCGGGCAAAGGAATTCCAGCCCATGAACGTCAACTTCGGTCTTTTCCCGCCCCTGGAGGGACGATTCCGGGGGAGGGACAAAAAGAGAGCCCTGAGCGAAAGAGCGCTGCAGGACCTGGAAAATTTTATGGGGACGCAGATGAACCCGGATCGACGCTGAAAATCTAAAAACAATTTAATGGGACACGGATGAACACGGATTAAAAAATTGGGCTAATTTAAAAGACAAAATACAAAATTCATATTGGACACAGATGAACACAGATAAACACAGAAAATATATAATTGAATTCATAATAAAGGAAAAACGACTTATGAATTTTGCCCGCCCGAGTGGGGGTTTTTATTTTATCTTGCATGATCCGTGTTTATCCGTGTTCATCCGTGTCCCATTTGGTCTTATTCCTTTGATTCTTTTGCAAAAAAATCTGTGTTTATCTGTGTTCATCTGTGTGCCATAAAAATTCTTTGGTTGCGGCTCTGTCGCGCTGGGTTCATCTGTGTCCGATAGAATATGAACAACAAATCTTTTCCCAGAAAGGCGGATGTGGTAGTCGTGGGGGCGGGGCCTGGGGGGTCGATGCTGGCTTATCATCTGGCCAAAGCAGGCCTGGATGTGGTTCTTCTGGACAAGGCCAAATTCCCCCGGGGCAAGACCTGCGGCGGAGGAGTGAACGTCCGCACCCAAAAGCTCATTCCCTTCGATTTTTCCCCGGTCGTCGAGGAAACCATCACCGGCATCTCTTTCACCTGCAGGTTCGAGGAGCCCTTCATCCGGCACTCCCCCGGGCCGCTCATGTTCACTGTGCGCCGGGAGCATTTCGACGAATTTCTCGCCCGGCGGGCAGAAGAGGCGGGCGCTCGGTTTTTCGATCAGACTCCATTTCTCTCGCTGGAAGAAAAAGACGACTTTGGAGAAGTGAACACTGCGGCGGGGCTCTGTTCGGCAGCGTATGTCGTCGGCGCTGACGGTTCACAAAGTGCGGTAGCCAGGAGAACCGGCCTGATGCAGGATCCGGCCTACATGCTGGCCGTCCACAGTGAGGCTCCGACTTCCATGGTCCCTGACTGGAAACCGGATCTCATCCACCTCGACTGGGGGAGCGTGAAAAGAAGCTACGCCTACATGTTCCCCAGGAAGTACTTCCTTTCCCTGGGCGCCGGAGGAATCGATCTTCCGGCTGCAAGAATAAAGAACTACCAACGGGCATTCCTAGCAACCCGGGCCCAGAAAGAAGGAATCCTGTCCGTCAGTGCCGCCGGGTTTATGATTCCCCTCCGGAAGAAGCGCTGCCCCATTGAAAAAGGAAGGTGCATTCTCATCGGAGATGCCGCCGGGCTGGCCGATCCCTTTTCCGGCGAAGGGATTTTCTCCGCCGTGCGGAGCGCCCAGATAGCCGCTTCGGTCCTCCAGGAAGCGGTGAAGAACCGGTGGGACTCTTTAAAGCCCTACCAGGAATCCATCGATCGGGAAATGATGCCCGAGCTGGAATGTTCCCGACTCTTCCGGGAGCTCTTCAACCTCCGCCCCTTCCATTACCACCGAAAAATCGCCTCCCAAGACCGCTGGTGGAACGCCATGGCCAAGATCATGAGGGGGGAGAAGACTTTCCTGGATGTGAAGAAGAAGCTCGGCCCGGTGGGAAGCCTGCTGGCCAGGATGGCCAGATAAAAAAAGCTGAGAGCAGAGAGCGGGGAGCAGGGAGAAGAGAGAAATTACTCGTTACTCGTTGCTTATTGGATATTATTCTTTACTCTATGCTCTTAGCTCTCTGCTCCCTGCCTTTTATAGTCCTATCAACCTCCCCACGATCTCTTTCAGAATTTCAGAAGTACCGCCGCCGATGGCGTTGACCCGCACGTCGCGGAAGAAGCGTTCGATCTCGTATTCCCGCATGTAGCCGTAGCCGCCGTGGAGCTGGAGGCAGGTGGTGGCCACGAATTCGCCCATCCGCGAGGCAAAAATCTTGGCCATGGACACCTCGGCGGCGCAGGGTTCTGCGTTCACCAGCTTGCGCAGGGCATGATAATTGAGTTGGCGGGCGGCCTCGATTTCCATGGCCATGTCCACCATCTTATGCCGGTTGACCTGGAATTTCCCGATGGGACGTCCAAACGCTTCCCGCTGAAGGACATAGGTCTTGGTCTTGTCGAAGGCCAGCTGGGCGCTGCAGACCGTGCCCAGGGCCATGATCAGCCGTTCCCATTCCAGGTTGGCCATGGCGTTGTAGAAGCCGCTGCCTTCCTCCCCCAGGCGGTTGCCCACGGGGACGGCGACATTCTCGAAAGTCAGTTCCGCCGTGTCCCCCGCCTGCCATCCCAGCTTTTCCAGGGGCTTCCCCTGGTTAAATCCCGGCATTCCTTTCTCCACGATCAAAGTGGAAAACCCCTTGTACCCCGCCTCCGGGTTGGTCTTGCAGAGAACCAGCACGAAATCGGCCCGGCAGCCGTTGGTGATGAAAGTCTTGGAGCCGTTGAGGACGTAGTGGTCTCCTTCCCTTTTGGCGACCGTGCGGATACGGGCCAGGTCCGATCCGGCGACCGGCTCGGTCAGGCCGAGGGCTCCGATCTTCTCCCCCTTCACCCCGGGGACTAATATTCTCTTCTTCTGCTCCTCGTTTCCGAATTTGGCGACGGCCGGAAGGACGATGAGGCCGTGCATCCCGAGCCCGGCCTCCACCCCTCCCGAGCGGATCCGGGTGGATTCCTCCACCCACACCGAGGCCACCAGGTAGTCTCCCCCCGATCCCCCGTATTCCTCCGGTACGAGGATCCCGTGCAGCCCCATTTCTCCCACCTTACGGAAGACTTCGTCGGGAAAATCTTTTTTCGCCTCCCAATCCATGACGTGGGGGGCCAGCTCTTTTTCCACGAACCGCCGGCATTGCTGCCGAAAGATCTCGTGCTCTTCCCGGAAAGGAGTCAGCATGCATTTTTCGGCCATGGGAATTTCACTTTTTCCTGTTCAGTTCATAGAGCAAGCGCAGGCCTTCCAGGGTCAGGAACTCTTCCACTTCCTCTATGGTCTTGGACTCCGCAGCGATCAGGGGGGCCAAACCACCGGTGGCGATCACCTTGGGGCGGGTCCCCACTTCTTCCTTCATGCGGAGCACGATTTCATCGGTCAACCCCACGTAGCCGAAGACGATGCCCGCCTGCATGGACTGCACCGTATTCTTTCCCACAACCCGCTTGGGCTTTATCAGCTCCACCCGGGGAAGCTTGGAAGCCCGGATGAACAGGGCCTCGGCAGAGATCCCCAGCCCCGGGGCGATCGCCCCGCCCATGTATTCTCCTTTGGGGGAGATGTAATCAAAGGTGGTGGCTGTTCCGAAATCGACCACGATCAGGCTCTGCTTGAACTTGTAATAGGCAGCCACAGCATTCACGATCCGGTCCGCCCCCACTTCGTAGGGGTTATCCAGCAGAATGGGCATGGCCGTGTTGATCCCGAATTCGACCACCAGCGGTTTGAGGTGAAAGTACTTTGCGCAGAGTTCCAGGAGCATGTTCAGCATGGGGGGGACCACGCAGGAGATGGAAATGGCCTCGACCCGGTCCAGGGAGATGGAACCGGAGGCAAAGAGGTTACGCATGAGGATCCCGTACTCATCGCAGGTTCGGTCCCTCTCAGTCCAGATGCGCCAGTTCTCCTTGAGGTGGTCTCCGTCGTAAATTCCCAGGACCGTGTTGGTGTTGCCGACATCTATGACCAAAAGCATGGGCTGCCTCCCTTTATCAATGCAGAATTCAGAAAAAGACTATTTACAAATTTATTGGGCACAGATGAACACAGATAAAATATTCAAAAAACTTTCTAGCAGGCGACAGAGGACAAAGAAGAGATTTTTAAATCGCGGGGAATTGCCCATATTTCCGTCTTAAGATCTTTGTTCATCTGGGTTTATCTGGGTCCCATTTTAGTTTCTTGTCTTTGGCCAAATCTTATCCCTGTTCCTCCGTCTCCCATTCATCTTTGTTTATCCGTCGGAGGCTCACGTCTCCGGCGATAAAGCGGCGGGTTTTTCCCTTCCCATCCAGTAGCAAAAGAGCCCCGTCGGTGTCAAGGCCCAAGGCCCGCCCGGATATCTCCCCCTCCGGAAGGCTGAGGGTCACCTCTTTGCCGTTGATCCACGAGAGCCGGTTCCACTCATCCTTCAGCCGGGGGGAAAACCCTTCCCGGATAAAGGCGGTGTATTCTTTTTCCAGCTCCCCCAAGAGTCCGGCCGCCGCCGCGGCCCGGGAAATCTCTCTCCCGCTTTCGGCTCGCAATGAGGTGGCTTTCACCCCGAGGTCCGCGGGAAAATCTTCCCTTCGCCAGTTCACATTCACCCCGATGCCCAGGATGACAAATCCCACCCTGGCCCCTTCCCCTTCCATCTCCGCGAGGATTCCGGCCAGTTTCTTTCCCCTTAGGAGAATATCATTGGGCCATTTTATGAGGCATTTCAGGCCCGACACGTCGGAAAGCGCCCGGGCGGCGGCCACCCCGGCGAGGAGCGTGATCTGGGGTGCATCGGAGGGGTCAACGGGAGGCCTCAATATGATGGAAAGGTACAGATTGGTGCCCGGGGGTGATTCCCAGGACCTTCCCAGCCTTCCCTTACCGCGGGACTGGGAGTCAGCCAGGATGACGAGCCCCTCGCGGGCCCCACCTTTTGCCCGGTCGCGCGCTTCCCGGTTGGTGGAGTCGATTTTCGAGAAGGAAAGAATCTCCTTCCCGATCAGCCTGTCCTTACAGGCCTGGCGAAGGTCGTCAACCCACGTCATAATAAAGCATAGAGCATGGAGCAGAGAGCAAAGAGCAAAAGAATGGGCAGTTTTGCCTTTAGCTAATTCGTTAGTTGCTATGAGCTATCAGCTATCAGCTATCAGCTTTCGCTATTTCGGCCTTTTGTCCAAAATCCTCTTGGCCTTGAAGGTAGTCCGCTCCAGGGTCCCGAAGGGTTCGATCCGGATTTCCGGAGTGACCAGGAGTTCCTCCCGCAGGTCCTTTCTCAGGCGCTGTTCCAGCGAAGCCCGGTCCGTGTCCGCAGACAGGCATTCACATACCACGGTGCATACATCCGTGTAGGAACTCTCATCCCGGGTCAGTTCGATCAGAAACTCATCCCCCACCTCCCGGTAACTGCGGACCACCTTTTCCACCTGGACGGGATAAAACTTCGCCCCCCGGTAGATGACCATGTCGTCGGCCCGCCCGAGAATTCCCCCAATCGCCCGCCCATGGGTACGGCCGCAGGAACACCGGGAGGTATCCAAGCGGGCGTAGTCGTTCGTCCAGTAGCGAAGCATGGGGGTGGCCTCCCGGGATAGATGGGTGATTACCAGAACGCCCATCTCGCCCTCGGCGCACCGCTCCTCGGTGTCGGGGTTGAGAATCTCGATCAGGTAATGGTCCTCGGCTAAATGCAATCCCGCTTTGGCCGTGCATTCCGATGCAAAGGTGGGGCCGATTTCCGCCAGACCGTAATAATCATAGGCATCGATGCCCAAACCTTCTTCGATCTTCCTCCTCGTGGCCTGGGTCTCCGTGCCCCCCTCCCCCCCGAAGCACCCCAGCCGGAGCGGCAACTGTTCGGGAGAGACGCCCCGTTCTCTCAGATTTTCGGCGATGTGCAGGGCAAAGGAGGGGGTAGACAGGAGTACGGTCGAACCCGGATTGAGCATGTATTCAACCTGCCGGCCGGTCATACTGGCCCCTATGGGGATCACCAAACCGCCGATCCGCTCGCCGGCATAATGGGTGGACATCCCGGCCACCCAGAGTCCGTAGCTGAACCCGTTCTGGATGATATCTCCCGGCCGTACCCCGAAGCTCCACATGGTGCGGGCGGTGACCTCGGTGATATTCTCAACGTCTCTCTCCGACCAGATGGTATTCACCGGGGTTCCCGTCGTTCCAGTGGAGGGATGCAGTTCCCTCCAGTCTTTCGACGGAGCCACGGTGTAGCGGCCGAAGGGAGGGTGTTTCACCTGTTCCTCCCGCAGCTCCTGCTTGGTCACCACCGGGATGTGGACCAGGTCATCCACCGTCTTGATGTGAGAGGCCTTGATTCCGGCTTTCTTGAACTTCTCCCGGTAAAACTCCGATTTGGCCAAACATCTCCGGACCTGCCAGCGTAGCCTCCTGTTCTGCAAGTCCCGAAGGGCCTTCCGGCTCATTCTTTCGATTTCCGGATGATAAAATTTGCCCCGGCTCATTGTCCGTCTTTTTTCTTTTTCCTCGAGGCCCATCGGGCCGGTCCTCAAGCCGGCCCCGGGCGTGGCGGTCCTCAAGCGGAGCCCATGAACCTAGCATGGTTCAGGGCGAAGCGACCTACGATGAGAGCGAACTCAGCCCCAGCATTCAGCCCTTTTTGAGTACCCGCGACGCCTCTTTGGCAAAGTAGGTGATGATGAGGTCGGCCCCGGCCCTTTTGATCGCCGTAAGCACCTCCATCATGGCCCGTTCCCCGTCGATCCATCCCTGCTGGGCCGCGGCTTTGATCATGGTGTACTCGCCGCTCACGTTGTAGGCTCCCACCGGGAGGTCGATCTCTTCCCGCACCTTCCGGATGATGTCCAAGTAAGGAAGCGCCGGCTTGACCATGATGATGTCCGCCCCCTCCTGGACGTCGAGCCGGACTTCCCGGAGCGCTTCCCGGGCGTTGGCCGGGTCCATCTGGTAGGATTTGCGGTCCCCGAACTGGGGGGTGGATTCGGCGGCCTCCCGGAAGGGACCGTAGAAAACCGAGGCATGCTTGGCGGCGTAGGAAAGGATGGGGATGTTTTCAAACCCCTTGCGGTCCAGGAGATCCCGGATCGCTTTGACCCGCCCGTCCATCATGTCCGAGGGGGCGACCATATCGGCGCCGGCCTCGGCGTGGGACAGGGCCATCCTGGCCAGAAAGGCCAGGGTGGTGTCGTTGTGCACCTCTCCGTCGACCACGATCCCGCAGTGGCCATGACTGGTGTATTCGCAGAGGCAGACGTCGGTAATGATGACCACCTGGGGAAGCTCGCGTTTGATGGCCCGGATGGCCTGCTGGATGATCCCCTGGGCGGAGTAAGCCTCGGTTCCTTTCAAATCCTTCTTTTTAGGAATTCCGAAAAGAATCACCGCCGGGATGCTCAGCTTGCAGGCTTCTTCCGCTTCCCGGACCGCCAGGTCTACAGAAACCTGGGCAATCCCGGGCATGGACTCGATCTCGTGTCTGACCTTGCGTCCGTGAACGACGAAGAGGGGATAAATGAAATCTTCCGGAGAAAGCCTGGTCTCCCGGACCATTTTTCTCAGGGTTTCGCTCGTACGCAGACGGCGCGGACGATAGAGGGGAAAATACATGGACACTCCCTTGAAAAACAGCATTCAGCTTTCAGCTATCAGCGGTCAGCCATTTTCCTTTATGGGCTGAGGGCTGATAGCTGAAAGCTGAATGCTTCTTTTAGGTTTCTTTCCTCCAGCCTTTTACCCTTTCCAGGCTCTCTTTGAGTTTGGCCTCTCGCACGGCCAGGGTTTCGGCTTTTCCCTTCTCCTTTTCCACCGCTTCCGGCCGGGCCCGGCTCAGAAAATCCTGATTCCGGAGTTTCTGCTGGGTTCGGGACAGGTCTTCGGAAACCCTGCTGAATTCCCTCTGAAGCCGCTTTTCCTCTTCGCCCAGGTTGATCCATCCTTTCAGGGGCAGGAAGACTTCGATATCTTCCACGATGGCGGTGGCGGACCCCTTGGGCCTCGATCCTCCGGACTGAAAGTTTAGCTTCTCGGTCCGGGCCAGATTTTCCACGTACCCCTGGTTTTCCTCCAGGAGGCTCAGGGATTCCTTTTTCGGGCTGTACAGGATCACTTCCGCTTTCTTACCGGGGGGAATTCCCATCTCGCTCCTCAGGTTGCGGATCGCCGCGATCACCTTCATGATCGTTTCCATCCGGGCCTCTTCCCGGGGGTAGATTTCGTTCTCCCGGGAGCGGGGGAATTCCGCCACCATGATGGACCCCTCTCTCCCCGGAAGGTTCTGCCAGATCTCCTCGGTGATGAAGGGCATGAAGGGATGGAGGAGGCGGAGAGAGGTATCCAGGACGCGGGCCAGCACATCCTGCGCCAGCCATTTCCGCCCCGGGTCCTGATCCTGAGAGAGGGCCGGTTTGATCAGCTCGATGTACCAATCGCAGAATTCGTGCCAGAGGAACTGGTAGACGGCCGAAGCGGCTTCGTTGAATTTGTAAGCGTCCATCCCCTCCCGCACCTGGGCAACGGTGCGGTTGGCCCGGCTCAGGATCCATCGATCCGCCAGGGTCAACTGCGCTTGTCCCGCCCGTTTTCCCGGGTCGTACCCCTGAAGATGGGTTAGGGTAAAGCGGGAAGCGTTCCAGATCTTGTTGGCGAAGTTCCGGTAGCCGGAGATCCGCTCTTCGGAAAGGCGGATATCCCGTCCCTGCGCGGCAAAGGCGGCCAGGGTGAAGCGGAAAGAATCGGTCCCGTATTTCTCGATCACCTCCAGGGGATCGATCACGTTGCCCCGGGACTTGCTCATCTTCTGGCCCTCGGCATCCCGCACCAGGGCATGGATGTACACTTCCCGGAAAGGCACGTCCCCCATGAACTTCAGCCCCATCATCATCATCCGGGCGACCCAGAAGAAGAGGATATCGAAGCCGGTCACCAGGACCGAAGTGGGATAAAAGACCTCCAGGTCCTTTGTTTTTTTCGGCCAGCCCATGGTGGAGAAGGGCCACAGGGCCGAGCTGAACCAGGTATCCAGAACGTCGGTCTCCTGCCGCAGCTCGGTCTGGCCGCAGGCCGGACAGCGGGTGACCGGCTCGGTGGAGACGATCACCTCCGGGCATTTCTCGCAGAACCAGGCGGGGATTCGGTGCCCCCACCAGATCTGCCGGGAGATGCACCAGTCGCGGATGTTGTTCATCCATTCGAAGTAGGTGCTTTCCCAGACCGGGGGAATGATCCGGGTTTTCCCCTTGACCACCGCGGCGATGGCCCGCTCCGCCAGCGGTTTCACCTTCACGAACCATTGCTTGGAAACCAGGGGCTCGATGACCGCCTTGCACCGGTAGCAGTGCCCCACGCTGTGGGGGAAGGGTTCGATCTTCTCCAGCAGGCGGAGATCCTTCAAGTCTTTGACCACCCGGTCGCGGGCCTGGAAACGGTCCAGGCCCGAGTATTTCCCCGCCTCCGGGCTCATGTTACCCGCTTCGTCGATGACCTTGACAACCGCGAGGCTGTGCCTCCGTCCGATTTCAAAATCGTTGGGGTCATGGCCGGGGGTCACTTTCAATACCCCCGTGCCGAAATCCAAGGTCACGTACCCGTCGGCGATGACCGGGATCTTCCGGTTCATGAGGGGGAGCATGACCGTCCGGCCCACATATTTTTTGTACCGTTCATCCCCGGGGTTTACCGCCACAGCGGTGTCGCCGAGCATGGTTTCCGGGCGGGTGGTGGCCACGGTCAGGGCTTCCTGCAATCCATCCACGGGATACTGGATGTAATACAGGTGTCCCGGGTCATCCTCGTGCTCCACCTCCAGGTCCGATAGGGCGGTCTGACAGCGGGGACACCAGTTGATGATGTAATCCCCCCGGTAGATCAGACCTTCCTGGTACAGGCGGACGAAGACCTCCCGCACCGCCCGGGAAAGCCCCTCGTCCATGGTGAAACGCTCGCGGCTCCAGTCGCAGGAACTCCCCAGCTTCTTCAGCTGCTTGATGATCTGCCCGCCGAACTGCTCTTTCCATTTCCACACCCGCTGGATGAAAGCCTCGCGGCCCAGCTGATGCCGGTCGGTCCCCTCCTCGGCCAGCTGTTTTTCTACCACGTTCTGGGTGGCGATACCGGCATGGTCGGTGCCGGGCAGCCAGAGGACATTGAAGCCGTCCATTCGTTTGTAACGGGAAAGGACGTCCTGAAGGGTATTGTTCAGGGCATGGCCCATGTGCAGGGACCCGGTCACGTTGGGGGGCGGGATGACGATGGAATACGGGGGGCGGGGGGAATTCTCATTCGCCCGAAAGAGTTTCTTTTCCTCCCAGAAGGAATACCATCGATCTTCTACCCGGTGGGGGTCGTATACCTTGCCCCATTCCCTCGATTCCAATTCTTTCACTAGCCTTCCTCAGCTTCTTTTTTTAATTTTTCAATTTCTTTGCGGATGACCTCTTCCGCCACCCTGGGGAAGACCTCGCGGGCAACCCGCTCCAAAATCTGCCCTCCTTCCTGGGTTACCCATTTTTCCACCCGGCTCAGCATGGCTTCGCGGATGGCCCTCATCTCGGCCTCCATGTCGGGAGCCGCGCGGGGCGGCTCGGGAGCCCTTCGGCCCGGTTCTTGAACCGGCGACGGGCGTTCGGGGGGGATGCGGGGCGCCAGGGGAGCCGATCTCGGGGGTTCCAGCGTAGGCTTGGGCGGCTGGGGCGACGTTGGGGAAAATCCCGTCGGCTTGACTGTCGGCGGTACCGCGGGAGGCGGGGTCGGGGGAAACTGGCCGGTGGGTTCATCCTCGGCGAGAAGAAATTTTTTCAAGGGCGATTCGGGGATTCCTTGCAAGTCATCCACCACCGCCGGCGGCTCCTTCGGCGGCACCTTGGGGGGTTCGGGAACCTTGCTCTGCGGAGCCGCCTCAGAGGGTTTCTTTTCTTGCCCGGGCGCGGGAAGAGGTTTCATCCAATCCCCTCCGGGAGGCTTGGGAGCGTCTTCCACCACCTCGGTCAAATCGATTATCGACTCGTCCTTTTTTCGATCATTCATAGGTTCCCCCTGAAATGAAAATCGAATACCACAAAAAGGAATAAAATACAAGGGTGTAGGGGGTAGGGTGTAGGGTGTAGCGTGTCGGCTGTAGGGTGTCGGGTAAAACATATCTTTTCATACCTCCTATACCCTACCCCCTACCCCCTACACCCTACCCCCTACCCCCTAAATAATCATCCACGGCTGGGGAAGGAAAATTTTTTCATAGAGCTTGAAGGCATAGCGATCGGTCATGCCGGCGATGAAATCGGCGATCGAACGTTCGACCGGTTCATGGTTGAAGGCCTCCCCCGCTTCCTTCCTGAATTCCTCCCCATGCTCCAGAAAATAAGCGTAGAGTTCCCTAAGGATCTTCGCCGACTTGACGAAATCCCCATGCACCGAGGGCAAATCGTACACCCGGTCATACAGAAAATCCCGGAGCTTGATCGTGGCTTCCAGCTTTCTGTCGCTCAGTTCGATTTTCAGGGGCTCGGAGTCCGAGGCCTGCTCCAGGATGTCCCGCACCATGGTGTCAATCCGCTTCCCGTGGGAATCTCCCAGCACTTCGCTGCAGTCCCCGGGAATGTCCTGGGGAGAGATCAAGCCGGCCCGCACGGCATCGTCGAGATCGTGGTTGATGTAAGCGATGATGTCGGCGATCCGCACCAGCCGGCCCTCATAGGTGGCCGGCATATCCTCGGGATCGTCAACGATCAAATCCCCCTTCCCCTTGGAATGCTTCAGGATTCCGTCCCGCACCTCGAAGGTGAGGTTCAGTCCTTTCCCGTCTCTCTCCAGGAGATCTACGACTCTCAGGCTCTGGGCAGCGTGGCGGAATCCGCCCGGGCAAATTTCATTGAGGATCTCTTCCCCCGCGTGGCCGAAGGGCGTATGGCCCAGGTCATGTCCGAGGGCGATGGCCTCGGTCAGGTCTTCATTCAACGAAAGCGCCCGGGCCATGGTCCGGGCGATCTGGGCCACCTCCAGGGTGTGGGTCAGCCGCGTTCGGTAGTGGTCTCCGCCGGGTACCAGGAACACCTGGGTCTTGTGCTTGAGGCGGCGGAAAGACTTGGAGTGAATGATCCGGTCCCGATCATGCTGGAAGGCCGGCCGGATGGTGCACTCTTCCTCGGGGATCCTTCGTCCCCGGCTCTGGGAGCTGAGCTGCGCGTAGGGAGAAAGGAACCTCTTCTCCTTCTCTTCGAGCATCTGGCGGATCAACACGTTTTTGCCTCTACCGGGCCTTTCCAGGCGGAAGGGATTTACAAAGCCCCGCCCCTTACGTTAAGATCATTTCATGAAGAGGACCCTCTATTTCTACCTGATGAAAGAACTTTTTCCCGTTTTCCTTCTGGGGCTCATCGGGTTTACCTCCATCCTCCTCACGGGAAGAATTGTACAGCTTACCGAGCTGTTCGTCAACAAGGGGGTCCCCCTGGGATACATTCTCCGTCTGCTCTATCTTCTCCTCCCCTCTTTTCTGGTCCTCACCATTCCCATGGCCACCCTTCTGTCGGTCCTCTTGGCCTTCAACCGGCTCTCCAGCGACAACGAGATCACCGCCCTCAAGGCCTCGGGGGTCAGCCTGTACCAGATGATCCCTCCGGTCCTGGTCTTCGCCTTCATCACCTACGCCGCCACCACTTTTCTTACCCTTTCCACCGTCCCCCGGGCCAACGAGGGGTCACGGGCCCTGCTCTATGAAATCGCCAGCAGCAAAGCGAGTGCAGGGGTCCGGGAGAAGGTGTTCAACGACGACTTTGAAGGGCTGGTTCTCTTTGTGGAAGAGATCAAGCCCAGGACCCTAAAATGGAAGAAGGTTTTCATCTCCGATTCCCGTAACCCGGAAGAAGTCCTGACCATCATCGCCCGGGAAGGAGAGGTCCTTTCCGACCCCGCCACCCTGGCCATCACCCTGCGGCTGAAACGGGGGTCGATTCACAAGCTGGGGAAAGAGCCCGATGCCTATCAAAAGATCGATTTCAGCACCTATGACCTGCGCCTCCACCTGAAGACCGGCCTGAAGGGAAAGAGGACCGAAGAGAAACACCCCTCGGACATGAACCTGGCGGAATTGAGCCGGTCCGTCCGGGCGCTCCAGGCCAAGGGGTCCGAGGCCAAAATCCATTGGGTGAAAATTCACGAGAAATTTTCCATTCCCTTTGCCTGCCTGGTCTTCGGCCTGATCGGCATTCCTCTGGGGCTCCAGTCCCGCGTGGGCCGGGGGAGCAAATTCCAGGGTTTTGCCTGGGCCATCGGGGTCCTCTTGGTTTACTACTTACTGACCAACGCCGGGGCCTCCCTGGCGGAACGGGGGAAGGTTATTCTCGAAGCGGGAATGTGGTCGGCCAATGCGGTTTTTCTCATCCTGGGACTTTACCTTCTGATTAAAGCGGCCAATGAATCGCCGGTTCTCCTCTTCGTCTGGCTTCAGCGAGCCTTGGAACGACTCCGGCCGAAGCGCGCCGAGAAAGGGGGGGGGCGGCGATGAAAATCCTTTCCCGTTACCTGGCCCGGGAATTCACCCAGAATTTCTTCCTCGGCCTGGGAGCCTTCAGCACCATCTACCTGGTGGTGGATTTTTTCGAACGGATAAACGCCTTTCTCTTCAACAAGGCCCCCTGGCCCATGATCGGGGCCTATTTTTTGAACAAATTCCCCGCCATCCTCTTCCAGGTGACCCCGGCCGCCGTGCTCCTCGCTGCCATGATCACTTTGGGGGTTATGTCCCGCCACAATGAAATCATGGCCCTGAAATCCGGCGGGGTCGGGCTCTGGAGCCTCGTCCATCCCATTCTGGGCACGGTGCTCCTGATCTTCGTGGGCCAGCTGGGCTTGAATGAGTTCATCATCCCCTCGACCAATCAAAACGCCCGGGTGATTCGCGACCTGGTCATTCACAAGAAGAAGCCGGTGGCCGCCTTCAAGCAGAGTCAGGTCTGGATTCGCGGACCCCACCGGATCTTGAACATCCAGCTCATCCGCCCCGAGACGAACACCCTGGAGGGTCTGACCCTGTACCGTTTCAAGCCGAATTTTGAGCTGGAGCAGAGGGTGGACGCCCGCAGCGCCCGGTGGAAAGACGGCCGGTGGGTTCTCACCGATGCCTCGGTGACTGATTTTAAACGGAAAGGCATGCCCGCGCGGAAGAATTATCGGGAAATGGCCCTCACCCTTCCGGAAACCCCCGCTGACCTGCAGATCGCCGAGAAGAACCCCGACGAAATGAATTTCCACGAGCTGAGAGAATACGTGCACAAGATCGAGCGCGACGGCTATGACGCCAGCAAGTACCGCACCGCCATGCATGCCGCCATCTCCTTCCCCTTCACCACCGTCATCATGGCTTTTCTGGGGATCCCCCTGGCGGTGCGCAAAGAACGGGGGGCGGGCCTGGCCCGCGGGATCGCCTACAGCGTCCTGATCAGTTTTGTCTATCTGGTGGTGTACTCCTTCGTCGTGGAGCTGGGCAAAGGAGGCACCCTGTCGCCTCTCCTGGCGGCCTGGCTGGGAAACTTCATCTTCGCCATGGTGGGGGTGTATCTACTGCTGTCGGTGAGGCACTGAGGCGCAGAGGGCATAGAGCATAGCGCATAGCGTTAGGTGATACTGATGATTGACTCTATGCTCTTTGCGCTCTGCGCTCTGCGTTTTTGCGGTTAGGTTCCCAGCTCCCAGGAACTCAGATATTTCTTCTGCAGGGGTGTCAGGGTGTCGATTTTTATGCCCATGGATTTCAGCTTGAGCCGGGCGATCTCCCGGTCGATTTCCGCGGGCACGCCGTAGACCTTCCTTTCCAGCTTCCCCCGGTTCCTGGCCAGATACTCAGCGGCCAGGGCCTGGTTGGCAAAGCTCATGTCCATGACGCTGGAGGGATGCCCCTCCGCCGCCGCCAGGTTGATGAGCCGGCCTTCTCCCAGCACATAGAGCCTTTTCCCGTTCTTCAGCCGGTATTCTTCCACGAAATCCCGGATGGTTCTCTTCCCCGCCGACATTTTCTCCAGCCCCTCCAGGTCGATTTCCACGTTGAAATGACCCGCGTTGGCCAGGATGGCCCCGTCTTTCATCCGGAGAAAATGCTCCCTGCGGAGCACCCGGATATCGCCCGTGAGGGTGCAGAAGATGTCCCCGAGGGGAGCGGCCTCGACCATGGGCATGACCCGATATCCATCCATGACCGCTTCCAGCGCTTTCAGCGGATCCACCTCGGTGATGATCACATTGGCGCCCATCCCCCTGGCCCGCATGGCCACGCCGCGGCTGCACCAGCCGTAGCCGCCGATCACGAATATGCTTCCGGCCATGAGGCGGTTGGTGGACCGGATGATCCCGTCCACGGTGCTCTGTCCGGTACCGTAGCGGTTGTCGAAGAAATGCTTGCTGTGGGCATCATTCACCGCGATGAGGGGGTATCGGAGAACCCCCTTTTTGGCCATGGACCGCAGGCGAATGACGCCGGTGGTGGTTTCCTCCGTCCCCCCCTTTACCCCGGGGAGCAGTTCTTTCCGCTCCGTGTGCAGGGTCGAGACCAGGTCTGCCCCGTCGTCCATGGTGAGCGTCGGCTTCAGGTCCAGCGTGGAGTGGATGTGCCGGTAGTACGTCTGGTTGTCCTCTCCCTTGATGGCAAAAACAGGGATCTTCAGGTCCTTGGCCAGGAATGCGGCCACGTCGTCCTGGGTGCTCAACGGATTGGAGGCGCACACCCCCACCTCCGCTCCCCCCGCCTTGAGGGTAATCATCAGGGCGGCGGTCTCCGTGGTCACGTGCAGGCAGGCTGCCAGGCGGACGCCCTTCAGGGGCTTGTGCCTCTCGAATCGTTTCTGGATGAGCTTCAATACGGGCATGGATTTCATGGCCCATTCGACCCGCAATTCTCCCTTTTCTGCCAGATGGATGTCTTTGACGTCGTAGTCCATAAGGGTCCTTTTCATAAGGTGTAGGGTGCAGGGTGTAGCGTGTAGCGTGTAGGGGGTCGGGTATAGGGGTAGGCAAAGACTCAAATCCAGCGCCTATTCCTACACCCTGCACGCGACACCCTACACCCTTTGTCTTTACAATTTCGCTGCCTTCCGCAGGGTCTCGGCCATGTCCGTCCTTTCCCAGGTGAAGTCCGGGTCATTCCGTCCGAAATGGCCGTAGCAGGCGGTCTTCTTGAAGATGGGGCGCAAAAGATTCAGCATGCGGATGATGGGCGCCGGGCGAAGGTCGAAGACCTCTCGGACGAGCTTGGCGATATGGTCCGGCGGAATCTTCCAGGTTCCGCCGGTGTCGATCATGACCGATACGGGCTGGGCCACGCCGATGGCGTAGGCAATCTGGACTTCCACCTTCTCCGCCAGGCCGGCGGCGATGATGTTCTTGGCCACGTACCGCGCCATGTAGGACCCGCTCCGGTCCACCTTGGAGGGGTCCTTTCCCGAGAAACAGCCGCCGCCGTGGCTGCCCACGCCGCCGTAGGTATCCACGATGATTTTCCGGCCCGTCAGGCCGCAGTCCCCCCGGGGCCCACCGATCACGAACCGCCCGGTGGCGTTGAGGTAATACTTGGTGTTCTTGTCCAGGAGCTCGGCGGGGATGACCTTTTTGACCACCTCTTCGGTCAGGCCCTCGCGCAGCGTGGCATACTTCACCTCCGGGGTGTGCTGGGCGGCCAGGACCACGGCATCCACCCGGAGGGCTTTTCCGTTTATATACTGGACCGTTACCTGGGATTTCCCGTCCGGGCGCAGGAAGCCCAAAATTTTCTTCTTACGGACCTCGGCCATCCTCTCGGTGAGCCTGTGGGCCAGCAGGATGGGTAGGGGCATCATCTCGGCGGTCTCGTTACAGGCATAGCCGAACATCAAACCCTGGTCTCCCGCCCCCTGTTCATGGTCCGGGGTCGCGTCGACTCCCACGGCGATGTCCGCAGACTGGCGGTCGATGGAAGTGATCACCGCACAGGTTTCCCAGTCGAAGCCCATGGACGAGTCGTTGTACCCGATCTCCTTGATCGTTTCCCGGACGATGTCCGGGATGTGCACGTAACAGGAAGTGGTGATTTCCCCCGCGATCATGGCCAGTCCGGTGGTCACCAGGGTCTCACAGGCGACCCTTCCTTGGGAATCTTCGGCCAGAATGGCGTCCAGAACGGCATCCGATATCTGATCGGCCACCTTATCGGGGTGGCCCTCGGTGACCGACTCGGAAGTAAACAAAAAATCCGTCATCCCCATGGGTTATCGTATTTCCTCCTTTTTTATGAATTGGTTGAATTTCGGAAATTGAAATTTTCCCGGAATTCATCCGGGAATTTATTGCGCAGGCTGGCCCGCACCAAATCCTCGATCTCCCCGGGGGTGGAGAGCTGCAGGGCGGCCTCCACCAGGTCCTTGCATTCCCGCAGGGTGTAGGACCGGAGAATTTTCTTCACCCGGAAGATGGAGAGAACGTTCATGGAAAGCTCATCCAGTTCCAGGCCCAGGAGAATGGGAACATAGAGCGGCTCCCCGGCCATCTCCCCGCACATGGCCACGCGGATACCGCCGCCGTGGGCCGCCCTCACCATCTGGCGAACCAGCCGCAGGATGGCGGGATGGAGGGGTTCGTAGAGGTGGGTCACGTATTCATTCACCCGGTCGATGGCCAGGGTGTACTGGATCAGGTCGTTGGTCCCGATGCTGAAAAAGTCCACTTCTTTGGCCAGAATATCGGCAATGGTGGCCGCCGAAGGGACCTCCATCATGATCCCGATCTCGATATGGGGATCGTAGGGAATTCTCTCGGCGGTCAGGCTCAGGCGTACCTCGTTGAGGATTTTTCTCACCTCCCGGATCTCGCTCACCCCGGAAATCATGGGAAGCAGGATCTTCACTTTTCCGTAGGCGCTGGCCCGCAGCATGGCCCTCAGTTGAACCTTGAAAATCTCGGGTTCCTTCAGGCTGAAGCGGATGGCCCGCAGGCCCATGGCTGGGTTCATCTCCTCGGCCAGTTCCAGGTGGGAAATGAACT
>Ga0111180_1026_pt1 | contig 27414 bp, 22 predicted proteins | sample DeeMarSWOR324_28_FD_80237 | JGI IMG/M metagenome (GOLD analysis project Ga0111180, IMG submission 80237) | Deltaproteobacteria bacterium SM23_61
CTTCTCATTTCCCCCAACATCGAAATGCTGCCTGATCCTGTCGCTCCCCTGGGTCTGGCTTTTCTCTCCTCGGCCCTGAAATCAGCCGGGCACGAAGTCCGGTGCCTGGACCTCTGCTTCGAAGAAAACATGGAGGAGGCCCTGGAAAATGCCATCTGCGGCTTTTCTCCGCAGGGAATAGGTCTCTCCCTTAGGAATATCGACAACGTGGCCTACCCGGAATCCGTTTCCTACCTTCCCTTCTTCAAGAAAGTCATCCAGCGCTGCCGGCTTTTTTCCCCCGCTCCCGTTTTTCTGGGGGGATCGGGATTCACCCTCATGCCCGCGGCCATTTTGAATTTCCTGGAAGCAGATGGGGGAATTGCTGGGGAAGGGGAAGAGGCATTTCCCAGGATCCTGAACGGCCTCCCCGGTTCACTCTCTTCATCGGTCACGGGTTTCATTTCCAGGGGGGGGAAAGACTTTGCCGGCCCAGCCTGCATTCAAGATTTGGGTCGCCTCCCGCCGCCGGACTGGAACGGCCTGGACCTGAAGAATTACTTTGCCAAGGGAGGCATGGGCAACCTTCAGACCAAGAGGGGATGCCCCTTCTCCTGCATCTACTGCACCTACCCCCTGATCGAAGGGAAAGCCGTCCGCCTTCGTTCCCCCCAGAAAGTTGCGGAGGAGGGTGAAGCGCTCCTCCGGCAGGGAGTGAAAAACGTATTCATCGTGGACAACATCTTCAATTTCCCGGAGGACCACGCCCGGGCGGTATGCCGCGCTTTCAGGGAAAGGGGCAGCTCCCTGGAGTGGAGCTGCTATGCCCATCCGGCGTCTTTCAGCCGGCCCTTGGCCGAGGATATGAAGAGGGCCGGCTGCACGGGGGTAGAATTCGGAACCGATTCAGGCTCCTCTCAGGTCCTGGCAAGGCTGGGAAAGCATTTTACCCCCGACGAGATTCGGCAGGCCACCCGAGCCGCCCGGGAGGCCGGGTTGGAAGTCTGCCACAGCCTGTCCCTGGGAGGACCGGGGGAAACAGAAGAGACGATGGAGGAGACTTTTCGGCTCATGGAGGAAATTTCCCCCACCGCCGTGGTTGCCATGGTCGGCCTGCGGATCTTCCCCGGCACAGGTCTGGCCCGGCAGGCGGAAGCGGAAGGTCTGCTGGACCCGGGAACCGATTTTCTGGAACCCCTCTTCTATCTCGCGCCGGCGGTGAAGGACCGGGTTGTGGAAGTCGCCCGGCGGTGGGCCGCCCATCACCCCAACTGGATCCTTCCGGGCTTGAGCATTAACGTTTCTCTCCGCCTCCAGTCGAAGCTGAGAAAAATCGGGGTTAAGGGCCCCCTGTGGGAACATATGAAGATCATGCGGGACCGGGGAAAGGCCAAGGGAGGAATCCTTGCCTGAGACGGCTTTCCTCTTTCCCGGCCAGGGGTCTCAATCCGTGGGAATGGTGGAGCCACTAGCCCCTTTTCCGGAAGCCAGAGAGGTTTTCCGGCAGGCCAGTCGGGTCCTGGATTTTGATCTCTTCGAGCTCTGCCTCCAGGGTCCGGAAGAAGAACTTTTCCTGGATTTCAACGCCCAGGTGGCTGTCCATGTGACCAACTGCGCCTATGCCTTGCTTTTGAAGAAAATGAGCCCTGTCCCCAGGATGGCCAGCGGTTTCAGCCTGGGAATCTTTTCCGCTCTGGTGGCCGCCGGTTCCCTCACCTTTGACCAGGGGCTGGAGGGGGTGATCATCGCCGCGGAGAAAATGTCTGCCGAAGGACTGAAACAGCAGGGCGCCATGGCCGCAGTCATCGGGCTTTCGGAAAAGGAAGTCCGCGAAGTCTGCCGGGAGGTGACCCAGGCCTACGTTGCCTCGGTCAACACTTCCCACCAGGTGGTTATCTCCGGGCGGGAAGAAGACGTAGAGAAGGCGATCCGTCTCTGCGTCGTAAGAGGGGCGCTGATGGTCAGGCGGATGCCCATCGGGTGGGCCATCCACACTCCCTTGATGGAAAATGCCTCCCGGGCCTTCACCCGGGAGATTTCCGGGTGGGAGGTGCAAGCGCCGAGCTTTCCGGTCCTCAGTTACCTGAGGGGAGAGTATCTGCGCACCCCGGAGGAGATCCGGGAGGAGCTGACCTTACAGTACTGCCGCCCCAATTACTGGCAGAAAGTCCTGCTGCGGATGACCGAGGAGGGGGTTGACACCTTCATCGAGGTCGGTCCCGGAAACGTGCTCACCCAGATGGTGAGGTGGGTGAACCGGACGGCCAATGTGATCACGGCAGAAGAGATCATAAAAAAAGGGTCCGAGGATTCCAGGGTTCAAGGGTTTTCCGTGCCCCCTTGACCCCGAGGCCCTTGGAATCTTTATTCCAGAAAGCAAAGGGAAGATTATGAACTTCCAAGATCAGGTGGTTCTGGTCACCGGCGGGTCGCGGGGAATCGGCCGGGCGATCTCCCTGGCCTTCGGGGAGATGGGGGCGCGAGTGGTCATCAATTACGGTCACGACGAAGAGGCCGCCCGGAAGGTGGAAATGGAGGTTCAGAAGGCGGGGGGAAAAGGGGGTTCCCTGCGAGCGGACATCACCCGCAAAGAAGATGTTGACCGGATGTTCAAGGAGATCCCGGACCGTTTCGGCGGTCTCGATGTGCTGGTCAACAATGCCGGGATCATCCGGGATACTCCCCTAATGCTCATGTCGGACGGAGATTGGGACTCGGTCATCGAAACCAACCTGAAGGGGACTTTCTACTGCTGCCGGGCGGCGCTCCGACCCATGATTTCCAAAAGACGGGGAAGGATCATCAACTTGGTCTCCCCCAGCGCGATCACCGGGAGGGCGGGCCAGACCAACTATGCAGCCTCCAAGGGCGGGGTGGTAAGTCTGACCAAGTCCCTGGCCCGGGAGGTGGGTTCTCTGGGGATCCTGGTCAACGCCGTCTGCCCCGGGATCATCCAGACGGGGATGATCGAGAAACTCGACGACAAGGTGAGAAAAGAGTTCTTAGGATTGATTCCCCTGAAAAGATTCGGCAGCCCGGAAGAGGTGGCTTCCCTCGTTCTCTTCCTGGCCTCCGAGGAGGCATCCTACATCACCGGGCAGGTCATTTGCGTGGACGGGGGAATGGTATAAAATAGGCAAAGCGCATAGAGCAAAGAGCATAGCGTGGAAAAAGAATTTCTTCGTTTTGGGTTCTGCTCTATGCCCTATGCTCTCTGCTCTCTGCTCTTTGCGTCTTTATCGGAGGAGGAATGGCTGAGGATTTGGTTCTGGAACTCAAGAAGCTGATCATCAACACCTTGAAGCTGGAAGAGATCGGCCCCGGGGATATCCAAGACGACGCGCCCCTTTTCGGCGACGGGTTGGGGCTGGATTCAATCGACGCCCTGGAGTTGGTCGTGGCCCTGGAGAAAACCTACAACGTCTTTATCCCCGATTCCGAGGTGGGAAAGAAGGTCTTCCGGTCGGTGAACGCGCTGGCCGACTTTGTAAAAGCGAATAGAGCATAGAGCAGAGCGCATGGCGTACAGAGAATGAATGTAGGGGCGGTTCGCGAACCGCCCCTACGGTGACGCCCTTATGAAATACGAAGAAACTGAAATCCGGGTCCGGTTCAACGAAGTGGACTCCTGGGGGGTCGTCTGGCATGGCCACTACATCGCCTGGTTCGAAGCGGGGCGGATGGCCCTCTTAAGAAAGTTTCAGCTCCAGCCCCAGGACTTCGCCCAGATGGGTTACATCGCCCCGGTCGTGGATTTGAAGTGCTCCTACAAAGAGCCCGCCCGTCTCGACGAAGAGATCATCATCCGCACAACAGTGTTAAAGCCCACCAAGGCCGCCCTCACTTTTCAATTCGAAGTTCTCCGCAAGAGAGACCGCAAGCTCCTGGCCACCGGAGAAGAAACCCAGGTCCTCCAGGCCCTGGACGGGCGATTGCTCTATTACATCCCTCCCGACCTAAAGAAAAGGCTGCAAAACCTTTTTAACTATTTGGAAGTTCCGGGATTTCCGGCCTGAAGGAATTTTCCCAACGCCCGATTAAAGAGCAACAAGGGGTGCACCATCATGGGGGAGAAGCAAGGGGGCAAATCTGTTCTTGACGCTTGGCTTAGGAAGAATTCTAGCAGGGGGATGGCCCGCAGAGCGGGAGGCCGGTCCAAAATCAAATTATTTGGATCATCTCCAAATTCGTTGAAAACCAAAGATCTGGTCTTTTCAGAATTCCCTGTGATTTCATGGGCCCGGAAGAAAAGTCATCTTGCTTGCAATCATGAGGCGCCTATCTCTTCCCACCGGTGGCGGGGGGTATCGGTTATTTCTTCGAAGCTTATTAATTCCGCCCCCGCTGCGCTTTGCGGATGACCAAAAGGGGGTTCATGGAAAGCGGATCTCCCGCCGATGCTTGCGGCGCAATCTGACTTTCCTTCCGGGCCCTTGGCAGACTTTCATAAAAAATTCGATCAACGAATTTGAAGATGAAGCAATTATTTTTAAGATTGAAAGTTGTATTTTCTTGACCTTTCCTTTTGGGCTGACATTCACTTCTGGTTGATAAGAGTTTTTTCTTGACAGATTTTCAAGCTTATTGCTATTTGTCAATTGTCGACGATCGACATGTAAAGAAATACGCCCACCGAGCGGCAAAAATAAGGTAGAAGGAGGAACTCCATGCCGCTGCACATCATCGACTCGCAAATTTACGGAGCGGATTTTGCCTCACCGCAGATTCGGAGCATCTTCGAAGAAGAATCCATCCTCCAGGACTGGCTGGATTTCGAGGTGACCCTGGCCGAGGTCCAGGCCGAAATGGGCCTCATCCCCGGGGAAGCCGCCAGGGAAATCAAGGCCAAGGGAACCACGAAATACGTGACCGTCAAGCGGGTGGCCGAGATCTATGCCCAGACCATGCTCTCCAGCGTGGCCATGATCCGGGCTTTCAAGGAAGCCTGTACGGGCAACGCCGGGGAATACATCCACTACGGCGCCACCACCCAGGACCTATTCGACACCACCCTGGCCGTTCGCCTCAAAAAAACCATGAACGCCTTCGAGGAAGATCTCAAGGCGGTCCGGGGGCACCTCCACCGCCTGGCCGATGCGCATCGCCATACCCTTATGGCCGGGATTACGCACGGCCAGCAGGCTCTCCCGGTGACCTTTGGCTTCACCGCCGCCATCTGGGCCGACATGGTCGAAAAGCACATCGACCGCTTTCAAGAAGCCCGGAAGCGAATCCTGGTGGGGACGGTGGCAGGGGCGGTCGGAAATTTCGCTTCCTTCCATTTCTTAATGGGTGAAAAATCTTACCAAATGCAGGGAAAGGTTCTGGAGCGGTTTGGTCTTCATGCGCCCCGGATCAATATCCAGCCCCAGATCGAACGGTTGACGGAGTTCCTGCAACTCATGGCTTTGCTGGGCGTCACCTTCGAGAAGATTGCCGATGAAATTTTTCTATTCCAGCGAAACGAGTTCAGCCAGGTGGAAGAACCCTTCGACACCGAAAAGCAGATCAGCTCCAGCACCATGCCCCAGAAACGGAACCCGAACCGCTGTGAGATGATCCGGGCCCTGGCCAAAAAGATCCGCTCCAACTGCGCGGGTTTCTCCGAAATTTACATGCGGGAATACCGCGACCATAGCCCCTTCTACATGGAGGATTTGGTGATTCCCGAGACGATTATTCTGACTGATACCATGCTGAATCAGGCGAAGTTCGTCCTGAAAGGGCTCACGGTCAAGAAGGAGAACATGCGGCGCAACCTGGATATCACCCAGGGCCTTCTCATGACCGAAGCCTTGATGCTCGCGCTGGCCCAAAAGACCGGCAAGAAGGAGACCGGTTTTGCTCTTGTCCACAGGGCGGCCATGGAGGCCTTCGAAAAAGGACAGCCTTTCGGAGCGTACATCGAAAATTTCCCCGAGATCCTGAAATATTTCACCCGGGCGGAAATCCACGAACTTCTCAAACCGGAAAACTACCTCGGGTTGAACGATGCGCTGATCGACCAGGTGATCGGAAAGAAGTCCCTTCCATAGCGGCTGTAAAGCTCATAATGTGGGCCAAGCCGCCCGTCTTTTCACTCGCCTCGCATCAGTTTCCCGGCCAGGGTCACCGCTTCGGCTCCATCGGGCGCATAGCCGTCGGCGCCGATGTCCCGGGCGAATTTCTCGTTCACCGGGGCCCCCCCCACCATCACCTTGACCCGGTCCCGGAGGCCCTTCTCTTCCAGCCCGTCGATCACCGCCTTCATCTGGGGCATGGTAGTGGTGAGAAGGGCGGAAAGTCCCAGGATATGGGGCCGATGCTCTTCCACCGCCTTGACGAAGACGGCGGCCGGGACGTCGATTCCCAGGTCCACGGTTTCGAACCCCACGCCCTTCAACATGGTGACCACCAGGTTTTTCCCGATATCGTGGAGATCTCCCTTCACCGTCCCGATCAGGACCTTTCCCTTCGCGATAAGCTGCGCCGCAGCCAGGTGGGGCTCCAGAACCTTCACCGCCTGGTTCATGGCCCGCGCGGAAAGAAGCACCTCGGGGATAAAAACCTCTCCGCTCTTGAACCGGTCGCTGATCACCTCCATGGCCGGAAGCATGGCCCGCTTCAGGATGTCTTCCGCCCTGGTCCCACGCATCAGGAGGTTCCGGATATGCTCCTGGATGGCCCCCTGGTCCCCCTCCAGGACGTCGTTCTGCACCTGGCGGAACTCCTCGTCCCAGACGATTTCCCGGGAAACCCGTTTAGCCGCTTCGGGTCCGGCCGGGGGTATCGCCGGGCGGAACCCCCCCGCTTCGAGGGGAAGGCGACCCTCCTTTTCCACCTTTTCCCCGATGCGGACCAGTCTTTCGAAGACCGCTTTGGGCGGGGTGGAGTCGGCGATCCCCAGAATCATCCGGGTTCCGGGGGTGACGGCCCTGAAGAGATGATCGAGGTAGGCTTCGAAATCCTCGTCGGATGTGGATTCGCGAAGGAGGAGGATGGAAGGGATTCCCCCGAAGAGGGTCAGTCGGTCGCTCCACCGCCGGTAGTATTCTTCGATGGGCACTTTGGTCATGGGGGCCGGGGTGACGGCCTCGGCGATGTGCATCCCCGAGTCCCGGATCAGGTCCAGGAGGCCGAAGTTCTCCCCGTCACAGTGGCAGGAGACGAATTTCCCCTTTGACCCAAAGCGGTCCGCCGCCTTGCGGATCCAGGGGGCAATCTCCTTTTCGAAGAAAACGGGGTAGGTGATCATGTCGTCGAAGTTGGCCCCCCAGTAAACCACTTCCGCCGGGGAATCGCCCACCAGCTGAATAATCCGCTCGAAGAAGGGGCCCAGGCTTTCGGCGAGGGCCCGCATTTCCCGACCGTAATCGTGGTAGTGGAAATAGAAGTCGGTGGCATCCACGAAATATTTCTGGATGTGGTGCATGGGGGAGGCCGCGCGCCCGGCCAGGGTGAAGGGCACTCCGTCCTCGCCGATCTCCGCCTTCCAACGGAGGAAATCCAGATCGTCGGGGTGCAGTTTCAGGTTTTCGAAGATGTAGCCCACGGGCCGGTAATCCTTCGCCCCTTTGAGCACGTGTTCCTCGACCCAGAAGTTGGAGACCCCCGCCTTTCTCATCTCATCGGTGTAGACCGTGGTGGTGCTCACCGATCCGACCGGGGTATGGTAGGTGATTTTTCTCCGTCCGCCGCTTTCCTTGACCTCCATATCCACGTCCGGAGAGAAGCGGAAGCCGAAGACCGATTCCTTGTAGGAGAGGATTCCCAGGGCCCAGTGAAGGTTGTCTTCGGCTTTCCGGGCTTTCTGGTATTCCGGGTTGATCTTGTGCAGGGCCCAGCCTTCGGCCCGGGCGATTTCATCGAAGGTGCGGTGCTTATGCTTTTCCGGAAGCGTCCCGGCCCGGGCGTTGGCCGTATACCAAAGGTCCAGCCGGGGAGCAAAGGGAATGCGGTCCGCCATCTCCCCCCGGATGGCCCGGAGAATTCTTTCTCTGTGAGTCATTCTTTTCGATCCTCTCTTCTCCTGCCCTTCTTCTGCCCGCGCCCGGTCTTTTGCCGATCCAATTCCATTCAAGCCGGGCCTGAAAAACGGTCAGGGGTTGGTCTACCAGAGAAGTTGAAAGAACCCAATTGCCCCAGCCCCTGGGGTAGTATAGCCTGGAAGATTTCTTCCGAATTCCGCAATCCGAAGTCACGCTACTCTCCCGCCCGAAGAAATTTTCCCAACTCTTGGTTGGAGATGCCATTGGCTTTTCTGAGAGCCTAATGCTTCTAAACCGCGAGCCCTAACTTATCTGTCGGATTGGCCGACTTTTTATGGAACACGATAATCAACCCCGGGTGAAAAGCCTCTGTCAAATACATCTTCAAAAATGTTATTAGCCCTCTGGGGCGATCTCAGATTGGGATTCGATCTATTATTATAAAGCATATTCTACTCGTGCCATCTTTCAGATTTTTTAAAATCGATTTCTACCGAATCTTTTCGTGTTGGAGTGGCTGTTGCGCATCCTGTAAGCAGAACAAGACCTTTAATGCCAGCTTTGAATGATTCTCTCCTGTCGATGTTTTTTCTAAGGATGTTTTCGAGGCTCATTTTTCGATGTCACTTTCAATGAAGCAATCGCCAGTCGAATGTTTTCTTATTCCTTTCACGCTTTTCCGAGCGAAATAACTGAGGCATGAATGGAAGAGACAAAAAACGCTTGACGCATCCTATTTAAACTTCTAACATAAATTTTGTTTTCCCGGGATTCCCAGATCGAATCGACTTTCGGATGCCTGCTCTTTTGGGACCGGGAAAAAGGGAGATTCTTTTAAATGCCAAGTTTTTGCGGACTAAAGCTCCTTCTCGAGGGCTAACAGTTCAATTATATGGATATACGTTCCTTCTGGGAAGAAAAAGTTAGAAAAAAGAAGAATGAAGTATTTCTCATATTTCATCCCCATATTTTTACTTACGGGGAGTTTGACGTTTTAGTAAACCGGGTTGCCAATTCTCTCGCCCGGCTCGGCATAACCAAAGGAGACCGGGTGGGGGGATTCATGCCTAATTGCCTGGAATGGCTGGTTCTCTTCTTCGCGATCGCCAAATTAGGGGGCATTAATGTATTTGTGAACACCCAATACAACCCCGAGCTCCTTCACCATGCCCTGAATATATCCCGGGTCAAGGCGGTGCTTTTATCTTCCTCTCTGTTGCCTGTATACGAAAAAATCAGAGCCCTTTTGAAAGAGGTCCAGGTTGAGGTTCTGGTAGAGGATGAGGCAATTCCCCACAATCCATTAAAGATGGTCTCTTACCCGGATCTTTTATCTTCCTCGGCCGACTCCCCCCCCGATCAAAACCTTCACGGTTCTTCCCCATTGCAGTTTATTTTTACTTCGGGAACAACGGGGCTGCCCAAGCCATGCATCATCAGTCACCGCTACCTCCTATCCCTAACCGACCACATTGCCCGCTGCCTTGAAATTACACCCCAGGACCGAGTCTTCTCCTGTCTGCCCAACTATCACGGGAATATTTACATCGGCATATTTACCGGAATCACGGGGGGGGGAGTAACGCTGGTGGAACGTACATTTAGCGCTTCACGGTATTGGGATTGGGTTTGCCAGTATGGCGCCACAGTCCTCACCTTGCACATCACCCCGATGAACATTCTCCTCAAGCAACCTCCTCGTCCGGATGACGCGGATAACCCGGCCCGGGCGGGAATTTTTTTGGTGGGAGAAGGGGCTCTTCGTTTCTTGAAACGGTTTGGGCTTTCCTCGGGTCTGGCGATGTACGGCTCTACGGAAGCCGGAGGGTTTTGTACGATGGGACGTTTTACCGCCGATTCCCAGCATGATCCTCGTTGGGCCGGGTGGCCCCGTGACGATGTGGAGGTACAAATTTGGAATAAAAGCGATGATGAGGTTCCTTCTGGAGTCGAGGGAGAAATCGTGGTGCGGGATAAGATCGCCCATACCTTGTTCAGCGGCTATTTCAACATGCCCGAAAAAACTGCGCAAGCCTGTCGGAATTTTTGGTTTCACTCCGGGGACCTGGGTTACATGGATAAGGAAGGGGGCCTTTATTATCTGAGACGCGAGGAAGAAAGTATTCGGGTTAAGGGAGAGTTCATTCCCGTGGACCGGCTCGAGGCCCACGTCCTCTCGAATCCCAAAGTGTTCGAGTGCGCCGCCGTTGGGGTTCCTTCGGACCTCGGTGAAGAAGAGATTAAGTTATATGTTCGACTGCACCTGGATGCCTCGCTTTCCCCTGAGGACCTGGTCGCCCATTGCAAGGGCTCCCTGCCGGCTTTTATGATTCCCCGGTATATTGAATTTGTCGAAGATTTTCCCCGGGCCAGCAGCGCGATCAAAATCCAGAAACTGAAATTAAAGGAGCTCGGAATCGGAAATGCCTGGGACCGCCGGGCCCAAAAAGGAGAAAAATAATCGAGTCCAGGGATTGGGTTGACCCATTCTTTCCGGACCGGTAACCAAATTGTCTTTGCAAATGAATTCCAAGGCGTAAAATTCACGCAGGAATCGCCCAAGGGTATTGCATCCCCAAAAGGGGGGAACCTATATGAAAAAATACGACGTGATTGTGATCGGAGGGGGGATTAGTGGACTGGGAGTTGCCGCCCTGCTTTCAAACAAGGGTTACCGGACGATCCTTCTGGAGAAGGAATCCATCCTGGGCGGGCGGTGTACTTCTTTTCAATACAGGGGTTACACCGTGGATATCGGCCTGCACGCAGTTGCAAGTTACAGTTCAAGCGGCATCGGTCGAATGCTTGCAGAGGTGGGGGCACAGCTCGAACTCATGCCCATCAAGCCTTCTTTGATGCATTATGACCTGGACACTCGGCGGTATATGCGGGCCACTTCGCCCGAGAGGTTTGGGGAAGCCCTCTACCGGGATTTCAAAGAACTAGTTAAAACCGTGGCCAAGATGGGCAAGGAGGAGATCAACGGATACCATACCGTTTCCGCAGCCGCCTGGATCCTGGACCGTTTCAAAAATGAGGCCTTGCTGGAATTCTTCAAGAAGATAACGGGGTTTGCCGGCCAGCCCATGGAAAAGGTGTCTGCCGGCGCCTTCCTGGAGACCCTGAACGATGCCTTCAATTCGGAGGCCACCATTACCTACCCCCATCGGAACGGAATCAAGGCGCTTCCCGATGCGCTGGAACGGGCGATCGTCCAAAAGGGTGGGGAAATCGTGACCGAGGTGGGCGTGCAGAAAATTCTCCAGAGAAAAAACCGGATCGTAGGGGTACAAGCCAAAGTCATCCGACCCTCCTTCATGGCCGACGTCGAGCTTCATGCTCCGGCGGTGGTTTTTACCATTCCTTTGGAGCTCCTGCCGAAATTTCTATCCCGGAAAAATATTCCAGCGGAACTCCTGGCCAAAATCGAACGAATCACCCATGAGCGTTACTATTACACGGGCCTGATTGCGGGTGTGCCGAAATCCGCGATGGACAGCGAGGGCGAGAAATTCTTTCAATGGACCGTCGACCGTCCAGGTATGGACTGGCATGCGATCATCACCGCACCCACCCAGATGGACCCAAAACTTGCGCCGCCGGGGCGCCATCTGCTGTTTATCGACTCCCATGGGCCCATGCCCTACGGTGACGATGGAATCGCCAGGCGGCGGCAGGATGAATTGGCAGACATGCTGAACGAAATATGGCCTGGCTTCACGCAAAAGGTTGATTGGCTGCATCGGGTCATCTACCCCAATGTCCTGCCCTTAGCCCAGATCTCGCTCACGGGGCCCTACCGGCCAGGCTTTTCCATCCCGGGGCTGAAGGGCATGTACCTGGCCGGAGACGCAACTTATCTCACGGGTTCAGGCATCGGCAGTACAGTCAAGAGTGCCTACGGCTGTATCGAAGAAATAGAAAGGGGCAATTTTTTGGCCGAGCGATAAGGCTGGGGAAAATGCTTCAATTGCCCAATTTGTTCTTGCCTCTTTCTAAAGGGTGGCGGTTCCCCAAGATATCGCGCTTAAGGGCGGCTGGACATTTGGCTCGGCAGCCAGAGGGCTAAATCCGGGAAGAGGAAGAGGATGACTATAAAAAGAATGATTATAATGACGTAGGGAGTCGACCCCAGGGCGATTTCCTTCATCGTCCCCCCTTTCGCCACTCCCTGGATGACGAAGAGGTTGATCCCGACGGGGGGCGTGATGAAACCCATTTCCAGCCAAATGACCAGGACAATGCCGAACCATACGGGATCATAGCCGAGTCCCGTTACCAAGGGAAAGAGAAAGGGCAGGAGGATAATCATCACGGAGAGTTCTTCCAGGGCATAGGCGATGAGGATCAGAAGCAAAAAGATCAGGGCAAAAACGCCCCACGTGGGAATTCCGAGCTCGGTGATGAATTTCAGGATGCCCATGGGCGCCCCGATTAGAGCGATGACATGGGAGAAGATGGAGGCGAAGATAATAATGAGCATGACCATGGAGGTGGGCCCAGCCGTGTCCCGGAAGGCCTGCGCAACGGCCTTCCAGGTCAACTTGCGGTAAGCGGCGGCGAGGATCAAGCTCGCCGAAGCCCCCAGGGCAGCAGCCTCCGTGGGGGTGACCACCCCCAGGTACATCGTTCCCAAAACCGCGAAGATGAGACCCACCATCGGAGCCGCCTCGTATAGCGACTGAATTCGATCGTACCAGGTGATCTTCTCTCTCTCCAAACGAGGGGCAAATTCCGGGCGAAATACGCAACGAAGGACGATGAATCCCGCGAAGAGAAGGCTCAAGATCACCCCGGGAATAATCCCGGCGATGTACAGCTGGCCGATGGATGTCTCGGTCATTACTCCATAAATGATCATGGGCATCGAGGGCGGGATCAGGATGCCCAGGGTTCCGCCGGCCGCCAGGGAGCCGTACATCAACGGCCGCTGGTATCCCCGTTTTTCCATCTCGGGGAGGGCGATCAGGCCGATGGTCGCCGCCGTGGCCACGCTGGAGCCGCACACCGCTCCGAAGATGGCGCAGGCAAACACACTTGCAATCGCCAGGCCGCCGGGCAAAAAATAGACCCAGCGCGTGATGGCGGTGTAAAGGGACGACCCGATCCCGGAATGGAGGAGGATGGCGCTCATGAAGATGAAGAGCGGCAGGGCCACATAGTTGAAGTTGGAAGCTGTGGACCAGCAGATCGAGCCGATGACCCCCATCCCAACGGTCCATCCCTTGAGCCATAGCAGTCCGATGATACCCACCAGCCCCAAGGAAAGAGCGACTTCAAGGCCGATGGACAATAAAAAAAAGAGAAGCCCAATGAGGATAACACCCAGTACCGTATCGCTCAAGGAGGACCCCCTCCCGATTTTGGATCCGAGGAATCCGTCTCCTGGCCCGCTTTCGCCCGCCACTGCCGGTATAGCTCGGCCCCCATGAAGAAGCCCATCAACGCCGTCCCGAGGGGAATCAACAGCATGGCAATCCATATGGGGTAGAGCATCACGGCGGAAACCCGTCCCATGCGGTACGCAGCTAAAGTGCTGATAAAGGTCTCATGCGTGATGATGCCGAGCAGGACCAGGCCGACGAAGAGAGTAACGATTCGAAGCCTGCTCTGGGTGCGCGGCCGAAGGTAGTTGATCACCAGGTCGACCCGAATGTGACCCCCCCGGTAAAACGTCGGGGCAGTTCCTAAAAAAATGATTCCCACGAGGAAAAAAGAGGTCAATTCATCCACAAAAAGTTGGGGTTCATTCAGGAAGTAACGCATGAGAACATCGTATGTAATCAGCAAGGTGCAGACGAAAACGCCGGCTCCGCAGATGAGGATGATCGCATTGGAAAGCCATTTGAGGGTAGAAGGTGAAGAAAATTCTTTTTCGCTCATGGGTCCATTAACTTTGATTTGATGGAAGAATTAAGGAAGAATATTCGAGGTTTGGGGGAGCCAAGCTGTAAAAACGGCAGCCCTTGTCGTTATTCCCGGCGCTAAACGCCCGGAAAAGCTGCCCCAAATCTGGTCCCCCTGCGCGCCTAACGAGGTAAAAGTATATTGCCCTGGAATGGATTGTCAAGAAGAAATTTGGGCTTAACATCAAGTTTTCACTTGACAATTAGATTTCACTAATCTATCCTGTTTTTGTTTCGGCAATAAAATCAGCCGTAAATCATGGGCCTCCTCGCCAATTTTTCGGATCTGGAACCAGTAAAAAGTAAAGAGAAAAAGTCTATTGGGGGAAGAAAAATCTTCATCCAGGAGAAAAGGAGGTGCAATGATGAAACGCAGGAAATTTGAAAAACGCTTGCTGGCTGTTTTTAGCATCGGCGCCCTGCTATGGGTAGGAATCCTCGGTTTTGCCCATGTGGCCGGGGCGCAACAAAAAACCGTGGTCTGGAACCTGCCGCATGTGGCTGCTCCGACCTACTATCACACTGTCAACTTAAAAGCCTTCGCCGAAAAACTAAAAGAAATCAGTAAGGGGCGGATGGAAGTCCGCGTCCACCCGGCTTCCTCCCTCTATCCGCAGCAAGAATTGATTCCGGCGGTTGTCGACGGGAGGGTCGAAGTGGGTCCCATCCTGAGCGCCTACCTGGTGGATCTATTTTTAGCTTGTGGTGTTCTCGAACTCCCCTTCATGACCAATACGATCCAGGAGCACCGCGCGGCCGCCTTTAAGCTGCGGCCCTTCTACGCCGCGCAGTTAGCCAGGAAAGGGGTGTTGCTCAAGGCGATCGAGACCTGGCCCTCACAGCAAGTGTACACGACAAAAGTGCCTATTGCGAAAGCCGATGACTGGAAGGGGAAGAAGATCCGGATTTATGGGGTCGAGGCCTCCGAATTCGTGAAGAGCATGGGGGCCGCACCGGTGAACATCCCCTTCGGAGAGCTCTATACGGCTTTGCAGAGGAATGTGGTGGATGGGGCGGTGACTTCCGCCACGAACGCCGAGCCCATGAAATTTTTCGAAGTGACCAAATACCTGAACTACTGGCATTTTAATGCGGCCTCCCCCGAGTGGCTGGGTGTCAACAAGAAAGCATGGGACGCTCTTCCGCCGGACCTGCAGAAAGCCTTCGACCAAGCGCTAAAGGAAACCCGCTTCGAAGAAAAGGAATGGGAAGATGCCATATCCTGGGACATTCGGGCCCGCAAGCGGATTCAAGAGCTGGGTATGACTGTGGTCGATATCCCGAAGGCGGAGATCGAAAAAGCCCGCGAGAAATCTAAACCGGTATGGAAAATGTGGCTCAAGCGTACCGGGGCGGACGGTAAAAAGGCCTTGGAGGAGGCCTCCAAAGCCCTGGGACGGCCGCTGCTCTAAGGATTGGAATTCGGTTCCATCTTCTCCTCTCCCCCGCAAGGGGGAGAGGAGAAAACAAGCGGCTCCTTGAAATTAGATAGAAATTCCAGTTAAATAGCCTTCCCGCACGGCCTCGGCAATCCCTCTTGGTTCCCGGGCGTCGCCGATCAGGTGATGAGAAATACCCGCTTCTTTCAGGCGTTCGACGGGAAAGCTCACCGATTCGGCCCCCAGGGCCACTACTACGGCCTCTGCGGGGATTTCTTTCCGTCGACCTTCTCCGCCGTCCCAACCGACCACCAGGTCGGCAGTCACTTCTCGGATTTGGAACCGGGTGATCATTTTTACGCCAGATTCCTGCAGCTTTTCCAGCAGCAGTTCCCGGGAAATCGGCTCCAAATCCAGGGCGATGGCTTCTCTCATTTCGACTACGGTGATCTCGCCAGCCATCTTCCTTTCGCCCATGAATTCCGCCACTTCGGCACCCACAAAGCCGCCCCCCAGGACCACGACCTTTTCGCCCAATTTCTGGCCTGCCCTGGAAAGAACCTCCCAGGCCGAAAGGCATCTCATCTCAGGGCTTAGGGAAATCTCTTTGAGCATCAGGGGCTTTCCTCCGGTAGCGATGACCACCGCGTCTGGTTTTTGCTTTCCCACCCATTCCGCGCTGACCTCGTGATTCAGATGAACCTCAACATTCCACAGGGTCATCTGTCGGATTAAAAACTCCTGCAAAGTATTGATCTCCCCTTTGCCCGGGGGCAACCCCGCCAAACAGATTTGCCCGCCCAGCTGGGAGCTCTTTTCATAAAGAGAAACGCGGTGCCCTCGCTTTCCGAGCCAACGGGCGGCCTCCATCCCGGCAATGCCCCCCCCGATTACCACTACCTTCCTGGAAGGGTCTGCAGGCCTGATCTCTTTCAACTCGGCTTCCCGGCCGGCCCAAGGATTGATGGCGCACTGGATCTGCTTGCCAAGGCTCATCCGTTTGCCCAGGCAGAAATTGCAGGCAATACACCTGCGAATTTCTTCGATTCTCCCTCCGGCAATTTTTTGGGGGAAATCAGGGTCGGCGATCAGTTGGCGGCCCAAATCCACCAAGTCCGCCTTTCCGCTCACAATAATCTCCCGGACCAGGTTTGGGTCATTGATCCGTCCGGCAATACTGAGCGGGATGGATATTTTTTCCTTAACTTTCGCGCCCAGATCCACTCGGTACCCCCTCGGCACGTACATGGGCATGACGATCTGTCCATAGGATTTCACATTGCCCAAGGAAGGATTGTGAGGCATGGGGCCCACTCCGCCCCCGATGGCGATGACATCGGCGCCCGCCGCCTCCGCCAGGGGAGCCGTTACTTGGGCATCTTCGATCGTGCATCCCCCGGGAAGATAGTCCAGCGCATTCATTCGAAAGAAAATGGGGAAATCCTCTCCCACGACCTTCCGCACGGCGCGAATGACATCGGCCGCAAAGCGGGCTCTCCGTTGCCCGTCTCCCCCGTATTCATCCTTCCGCTGATTGGTCAGCGGAGAAAGGAAGGAACTGATCAGATAACCGTGCGCCCCATGAATCATGACCCCGTCAAACCCGGCCCTTTTCACGCGGTCGGCTGCTTGACCGAAATCTTCGATGATGTTCCGGATCTCTTCCGGGGAGAGATCGTCCGGACCGGGATGGCGTCCTCGGAGTCCTGGGTGGTAAATCTGACCCACGGCGGCGGCTCCATTTTCCTTAATTCCGGCTGCAAGGTTATCGAGTTCATGGACAAAACGGTCATGGAAAATTCCCAGACGGGGGAAAATCACCCGCTCCGCAATGTCCATGGCTTCGACGACGATGGTTCCCGCACCTCCCTGGGCTCTCCTTGCGTAGTAATCCACCATTCTCCGGGTTACCTCGCCCAAACTGTTCGCCAGGTTCGTAACCATCGGCGGCATAACCATTCTATTTTTCAGCTTGAATTTCTTGGCCCCCCGTCCGATGACCAGCGGTTGAAAAAGCGGAGAAAAATCATTTAGCATGGGGAAAATCCTTTCTTGTCCGAAATATTCATTCCGTCTTGCCTCCCTCTCTTGAACGTTTCCAAATCTCGAAGGTTGAAGAGCCTAACGGGGGTTTCGCCCCATGAATTAACGATTCCATCCCTTCTACAAAGGCCTTCCTTTTCTCTGCATCTGGCCCCCATTTTTTAAGTCTCATCAAAAATTCAAAATCGTCCAGGGGGACCGGGATCTCTGCGTGTTGGGGGCAATGTGCAGGGATGACCCGGTTGCTGGATCTGAAGGGTGATGAACGGATCCTGGAGATCGGAACCGGATCGGGCTATCAGGCTGCTATTTTAGCAGAACTGGTGAAAGAAGTTTATACCTAACCATCGAACCCTATCCGCATCCGCCCTAAAAAAAGTATCTCCTTTGTGGAAAAACTGGCCTCCTTTCTTCTTTCCGGCAATGAAAACTCCCGAATCGTCCTTTTCCGCTACGGGAATATCTTCCGCCTGATCTCCCAAACTCCCTATCGGTTTTTCATGTGGACGCCTCCCTTTCGCCTTCGAGGCCAACAAGAATATTGCAGGAAATGGCAAAAAAAAGTATAAATAGACAGATTGCGCATCTTTTTTTGACCTTCTGGACTGGAAAATGAAATCTGCCGTCACCGATCGAGACGAACGGAATCTCAAGGGATTTAGAGGGAAACGGACTAAAAGGAGAAAACCCGGTTGGCGATAACCCCGGGTGGGATCGAATCGCTGCAGATCTTCCCGGATGCACACATGAGGATACGACCATGATCAAAGTGGGTTTGCGGTACCTGGGGAATTCCGCCTTTGAAATGATAACTGAAAGAGGGCTGCGCATCTACATGGATCCCCATATCCAAGGAAATGAGCTATGCCCCGTCGTCCTGGATGATCTCCTCCCCCCTGACCTTATCCTGGTATCCCACGGGGCCAAAGATCACATGGGGGATGCTCCAGAGCTTTCCAGGAGGTTTCGGTGCCCGGTGGTGTGCGATCCGGGTGTTGCTCATTATTTGAGGAATCAGGGGATAATGGAAAACCAGATCATCCTGATGGTCTGGGGCATGGTTTGGTCCTTTCGGGGGCTGAAGATTCGTGCCGTGGAGAGTAAACACATCTCCTTTCTGCGCGAAGGACCATCGGCCATTACCGGCCTTTCCCTGGGATTCATCATCACGACCGAATCGGGATTGAATCTCTATCATTCCGGGGACACATCCATATTCAGCGATTTGAAGCTATTCGGCCGGCTCTACCGTCCCGATGTGGGCTGCATTTTGGTCGGTAATTATCCGGGAGCGCTCGCCGAACTCTCCCCGGAAGAAGCCGCCCTGGCTGCGAAGTGGCTCGGACTGAAATGGGCCATTCCGATGCATTACGAAAAGGGATCGACGGAGCCCCATCGGTTCATGAAGGCCTTGAAACGTCTTTCTCCCAAGACCAAGGCTCTATTGCTGGAGCCGGGCCAGTGGCAATATTTCCCGGTTAGAAAATCTCCACGTCGGTCGCTGTTGCCATGACTTCGCATTTTATCAGAGGTCAGGTCTCAAGGGGGGGGCGCTCAAGGCGATCGAGACCTGGCCCTCTTAATGCGGCATCCCCCGAGTGGCTGGGCGTTAACAAGAAAGCATGGGACGCTCTTCCGCCGGATCTGCAGAAAGCCTTCGACCAAGCGCTAAAGGAAACCCGCTTCGAAGAAAAGGAATGGGAAGATGCCATAGCCTGGGATCTTCGGGCCCGCAAGCGGATTCAAGAGCTGGGTATGACCGTGGTCGATATCCCGAAGGCGGAGATCGAAAAAGCCCGGCAGAAATCTAAACCGGTGATGTAAGGTTTAAACTTGGGCTTCATGTTCTCCTCTCCTCCGCAAGGGGGAGAGGAGGGGCAATCGGCTCGCTGAAATTAGACAGAAATTCCAGTTAAATAGCCTTCCCGCGCTTAAATGGGTGAGCCCAATTTATGATATGACCCTACTTTACGAGCCCCTGGGGCAGTATAGCCTGGAAGATTTCTTCTGAATTTCGAATTCCCCAATCCGAACGCAAGCTACTCTCCCGCCCGAAGAAATTTTCCCAACTCTTGGTTGAAGAGCAAGGGGTGCTCCATCATGGGGGAGTGTCCGCTGTCCGGAAAGAGGACCAGGGTGGAGGAGCGGATCTCTTTCCTAAGGAGGGAAGCGTCCTGCGGCGAGGCCACCGGGTCTTTGGCGCCCCACAGGATGAGGGTGGGCTGCCGGATGGAGGCCAGCTTGGGGCGGATGTCGAAATCGATGATGCTGGCGGTCATCTGCACATTCGGCGTCATGGGCAGGAAGGGATTCCCGGTTAAGGGATTCTTGGGAATCGATTCAAAAAACTCCCGGGCGGTCTTCGGTTTCTGGTCCTTGATAAAACTATCGGCCATGGCCCGAAACTCATTCTTCAGGAATCCTTCCAGGGATTCCCACTTGGTCTCTGCCCCCATGATCTTCTTGGACATGGCGTAACCGAGAAATTCCGCCTTATCCCCGATCCCCACCGCGTCAATGACCACCAGCTTCTTCACTGGCGATTTGGCATGCGCCGCCAGATTGAGGGCCACCAACCCTCCCATGGAGTGGCCCACCAGGGTTACCCCCTCGATTTTAAGCTCCTGGAGGAACCGCTCTACCACTTCGGTGAGCCATTCGATGGAATACTGCACCCCGGGCTTATCCGATGCCCCGGAGCCGGGGAAATCGAGGGCCATCACCCGGTGGGTGGCGGCGAAGGCCGGCAGGTTGGCGGACCAGTCTCTCCAGGTTCCCCCCAGTCCGTGAAGAAACAGGACCGCCGGTCCTTTCCCCGCTTCCACGAAATACACGTTGACCCCGGAAAGGTTCACTTTCTTGGAGGGGATGGAGAGGTAATGGGGAGCCTGGCCAGAAGCCCAAAGGGTCATGAAGAAAAGCAAAAGGGTGGACAGCGGACCATGGACTAAAAGGAAGCGCCTCATGGAAATTCCTAAACCGGCCAAGCCGGAAAACCAAAAACATTTGAATTTGGAACATTTGGATTTGTTTCGAATTTCGGATTTCGTGTTTCGTCCCGCGCCTCGCGGGATTGGAATCGGCCTTTGGCATTGGAAGTTTTGATGCCATCTTGCGCCCAGCTCGACACTTAAGAAACTAAGCGGTTCGGGAGAAAGACAGGAGGATCTGGCCACCGGCGATCTTTTCTCCTCCCACGTGAACCTCGGAGTTGAACCGGTAGATGGAAGCCAGGCTCTGGCTGAGCTCCACTTTGAGCATTATCTGCTCCCCCAAGACCGGGCTGCGCTGGAACTGAAAGTCGGAAACCCCGGCGAAAAGACCTGCGAACCGGCTGTCAGGATTCTCTTCCCGGGCCTTGCTTCCCAGGACAATTCCCCCCACCTGGGCCAGGGATTCCAGCAAAAGTACCGGAGGGTAGGCAGACCCCCCGTTCAAACACCATTCTTTCCCCGTCAGGTTCTTGATCCCTATTCCCCGCTTGCCGGGTTCCACCTCCACGATCCGGTCCACCAGGAGAAAGGGGTAGCGGTGGGGCAGGATGCTCTGGATGTCCCGATTTTCCATCATACTTCAAAACCCACTTCCCGGAAGCTGACCCTCAGAACGATATTCGCCTCGGCGGCTGTTTCTTCGCCCACCCGGGCCTGGCCCTTGAATTTCCACCTTTCCTCGTCCTTGGCCGTGACTTGGACCTGAAAATCCACCCGGTCCCCGGGCCAGATGCCCCGTTTGAAACGGACCCGGTCCACTTTCTCCAGGGTACAGCCCAGCCTTCCCCGGGAATAGGACTCGGCCACCAGGAGAAGGGCACTCTGCACCAGTCCCTCCAGGGTCATGACTCCGGGCAGGATCGGGTCCCCGGGGAAGTGACCGGCCAGGTAAAACTCATCGGCCGTCACCCATTTGACCGCGTGGAGGCTCTTTTCTCTCTCCATCCTTTCCACCCGGTCCAACATGAGAAGGGGGAAAGGATGGCCGAGACGCTGCAAAAGTTCTTCCCGCTGTCTCCGCTCGGCCGGCGCATCCGGCTTTTCCGATTGAATCTTGGGCCTCCCGGATTTAAAGGTAAAAACAAAAATATCATATCACATTTGGCGAGAGATAAAGACTTAATGGGACGCGGATGAACGCGGATAAACACGGATTAGATAGGATTTAAAATTAAGAATAGAATTCTGTCGCCTTTGACTCCGAACTCCTTACGGGCGCGCGGCAGCGCGCCCCTACAAACTCCGAACTATTTTTGGACACAGACGAACACAGATAAACACAGATTCGATACTGGCGAAAGACCTAAAGATAAAAGATCTAATGGGACGCGGATGAACGCGGATAAGCACGGATAAAAAATTGGGCTAAATTTAAAAACAAAATACAAAAATCATATTGGACACAGATGAACACAGATAAACACAGATTTAATTGGCAAAAGACGTAAAGATAAACGACCTAATGGGACACGGTTGAACGCAGAATATTTAAAGGAAAGGAATAATGGAATTATGGACTGGAGGAATAATGGGACAAAAAAATGCCTCAACCCAATATTCCATTATTCCAATATTCCAATTTTCCAATGGTTTTCGGATTGCATCATCCCATTATTCCAACGTTGATTTGAGCTCTGGGGACCAGGGGGGTTCCCCCTGAATCTTCATATGAATCAGGAGGGAGAGGGGATTATGGCGGGTCCACCACCTACACCCCACACCCCACACCCTGCACCCTACACCCTGCTTCTCGCACCCTGCACCCTGCACCCAGCACCCTGCACCCTGCTCTTTATCCCAGCCACCGTTTCCTGCGCTTGTAGTGCTTCACCTCCCGGTAGCTTTTGCGTTGTCCCACTCCGCTCAGGCCCAGGTAGAATTCCTTGATGTCCTCATTGTCCTTCAGCTTGGGGGTCGGGCCGTCGAGGACCACTTTGCCGTTCTCCATGACGTACCCGTACTCGGCCACCGAAAGGGCGGCCACGGCGTTCTGTTCCACCAGGAGGATGGAGGTCTTTTCCTCCTGGTTGATCCGTCGGGCGATCTTGAAGATCTCCCTCACCAGAACCGGGCTGAGTCCCAGGGATGGTTCATCCAGGAGCATCACCTTGGGGTGGCCCATGAGGCCCCGTCCCATGACCAGCATCTGCCGCTCCCCTCCCGAGAGGTATCCGCTGGTCCGGTCACGGAGTTCGTTCAGCCGGGGGAAGTACTCATAGACCCGCTGCAGGTCCCGTTTTACCGCCGAGCCGTTCCCCCGGGCATAGGCCCCAACCAGAAGGTTCTCCTCCACCGTGAGATGCTCGAAGAGCCGGTGGCCTTCCATCACCTGGACGATCCCCAGCCGCACGATATCTTCCGGGTCCAGCCGATCGATTCGCCGGCCCTCAAATTCAATGCTTCCGTCGGTCACCTCCCCCTCTTCCGTATGGAGGATCCCGGAGACGGCCTTGAGGGTCGTGGTCTTGCCCGCCCCGTTAGCCCCCAGGAGGGCGACGATCTTTCCTGGGGCGACCTCTAGAGACACTCCCTTCAAGACCAGGATGACATCGCTGTAAATGACCTCGATGTTGTTCAATCGGAGCATGGAAGTCCTTTCGCGACCTTCGATCCAGTCCCTATTTTCCCGGGGGGACGAACTCGATCCTGGATATCCCTACCCTTCCCGATTCCACCCCGGTCGACCGGAAGGTGTAAACCCCGTGGGGAATGGGCTTTAAGGATTTGATGTCGAGGGCCAGGGTGGGCAGGATCTCTCCCCGCAGGAAGGTCTGAATTTTCGTCAGCGTGGATACATCGGCGGTGAAATTCCCTTTTCCATCCGCATGGGCAAAAGCGACCCCCACCGGCTCTCCCCGTTTCACCGCCGGAATCTCCAACCCTGGCGGAACGTCCATCTCCACCACCACCATCTCACTGGGCTGATACCCCTCCCCTGAAAAATAGATGCGCGTGCGCAGGATGCTGAGCATGGCGGGAAGCTTCGTGGGCAAAGTCACCTTCAAGGTCTGAGGCTCAGGCGAGGCCGGCGGAACCGGCAACGAGCCGACGGTCCAATCCTTTGATGGAGTTGCAGACTGACAGGCTCCCAGAAGGGAAACGATCATGACCAGAAATATGAACCCAGAGAATTTCTTCATTTCCTTCCCTCCTTTCTGAAAAATTGAACCGCCAGAGACCGCAGACCCAAAAAAAATTGGAATACTGGAATGATGGAATAATGGGGCTAGGCATTTTTCTGTTCCCTTGTTCCCCTATTCCATTATTTCTTTCTTTTTAATTCTCTGCGTTCTCTGCGATCTCTGCGGTGAAATATTTTTTAGAATTTGTGCAGCGAAACGGCATCGGGCGCCTTTTTCCATTCGGTGACGGGGATGACCTTGGCGCTTTTCACTCGGTAGAATTTAATCTCCAAGCTCCCCCGGCGTGAAGTTGGGCTGTATGCGTTCGGCCCAGTTATCCCCTGCCTTTTAAAACCGGTCAGCTTCTGGTAGGCTTGGAACATGGCCTCGCCGTTGAGTTTCTCGTACCCCACATCCTTGAGGGCAATCTTCAATCCTTCCTCGAAATCCATCCCCCAAACCATGCCGTTGGGATATACTTCATTTAAGTCTTCGTAGGGCTTTCCTCGATACTTTTTCCACAGAGCTGCTAAGGGATGCTTCTTGGCCTCTTCTCCCCGCAGGTAGTAGGAGGTGATCACCGTGCCCTCTAAAGCCTCTGGATGGGCCCGCACCCCCACTGGTTCGGTCGGCCCCCAGTAGTCAGCAAGAAACTGGATGGTCTTCGTCAACCCTAGCTTATGCGCATCGCGAATTACATTCGTGGGCGTGGGGTCCACTCCGCCGGCAAAGATATAATTGGCCCCGGCAGTCGCCAGCCGGGTCAAATACACGGTGTGGTCCAAAGCTCCCGGGGGGAAAAATTCGGGTTTCAGCAAGGGCACCCCGATTTTTTCGGCGTATTCTCTTCCGCCCCGAAGAAACTCTTTTCCGTAAGGATTGTCCCAGCTGATAAACCCAACCTTGGGCACCCCGGATTTTCCCCGGGCTTTCCAGTCCCCGAGGATCCAGTCCAGCGCCGCTGCGAATGAATCCTGGTAGGCAGGCCCCCAGATAAATACCCTTCCCCGTTTGGCCTGAAATTCTCCATCCCCTGGGACCAATTGGACAATTTTATCTCTGGCCGTGAGCGGTCCCACTGCCTTCCCGATGCCCGTGCTGATGGCATTTACCACCAGGAGTTTGGTTTCGGTACGGTAACGCTTGTAAGCGGAAACGGCCCGGGCCACGTCATAGCGGGTGTCCACCCCGATGAATTTGACTTTCACTCCCTCCACTCCGCCCCGGGCATTCAGTTCCTTGAAGTAATCCTCCACCCCCATGTCGGCGGGGACGTTCAGCCCGGCAATGGGCCCGGTGTAGTCCGCCAAGCTCAGGTAGGTAACCGTTTTTTCCTGGGCCCAGGAATCACCTTTCGGGGTCCAGAGCAAAAGACAAGAAACCAGAATAATAAAAATGAATCCTCCTCCTGCTTTTCTCATAATGGCCTCCTTTCTCTAGGATGGATACCCATAATCGGGAATATCCCATCGAGGAAAAATAACCTTATCCCATTTTCTTGAGCTCGAATTGTAGTAATACGCAAACGGGTAAAGCCGGTAAGATGTCTTGAATATCTCCCAGCGATGGGCGATCCCCCGGGGTTCGAAGATGAGAAAGATGATGAGAATCAGGCCGAAGGCAGTGACCCCCAGGGAAGCCGCCGGATGGGTTCCCAGCCAGGGGAAGGTCGAGGCCAGGAAAGGAGAGGAGAACATGACCAGTTCGTCCAGTCCCCGCAGAAAGACGACCCCGAAGAAAGCCCCGGCGGTCAGGCTCATCCCCCCCACGATCAACATCCCCACGTACCAGACGGCGTGGAGCACGGTGAACTGCTCGGGGTGGACCACCATGATCCAGTGCGCCCAGAGGGACCCGGCGATGCCGGCATAGAAGCAGGAGATGAAGAAGGCCAGGAGCTTGTAACGGTAGAGGTTGATTCCCATCACCTCGGCGGCCAGGTCGTTGTCCCGGATGGCCACGAAGGCCCGCCCCAGGCGCGTGCGCATCATGTTCTTGGCACCGTAAGTCATCAGGAGCATGACCGACACGATGATATAGTACATCTTCCCGTCGCTGTCGAACTCGAAGCCCCCGATGCTGGGCGGGGCGGGATGGAGCCCCTGGGTGCTCCCGGTGATCTCCAGATGCATGATCAGCCACATGATCAGAAAATGGATGGCCAGGGTGGCCATGGCCAGGTAAAAGCCCTTGATCCGCAGCGAAGGGGCTCCCCCGATCAGGCCGATGACCCCCGCGGAAAGGCCGGATAAGGGCAGAGCGAGCCAGAAGGAGAACCCGAATTTCAGGGTCAGAATGGCCGAGGTGTAGGCGCCGATGGCCATGAAAGCGGCCTGCCCAAAGGAGACCTGACCGCAAAACCCGGTGACCACCTGCAGTCCGAGGACGATGATAAAGGTGATGCAGAGATAATTGATGAAGCTGATGAAGTACTGCAGGTCGAAGACGGGAAAGAGATAAAGAAGAAATAAAGAGATCAGGAGAATCGCCCAGTGCCGTTTCGTCCGGACAACGGCCATGTCCTGCGCGTACCTCTCGTTGTAGACCCCACAGGGAAGCATGTCAAATCCTTTCGATGCGTTTTAATCCGAAGAGGCCAAAGGGTTTAACCAACAGAATCAGGAGCAACATCACGTAGGCGGCCACATCCCCTACCCCGCCCCCCACCAGGGGGTCCAGGTAGCCGGCGCTCAGATTCTCCAGCATTCCCAGGATCAGCCCGGCCAGGAGCGCCCCGGGCAGAGAATCCAGGCCCCCGAAAAGGGCCACCACCAGCCCCTTCACTCCGATCCAGGGAAGGGGGTAGTGAATATCCATCACCCGCGCCAGGGAGATTCCGGCCACGGCAGCAACCAGGGCCGAAACGATCCAGACGATGGAGAAAATGGTCCGGACCGAGATCCCGGTGGACTGGGCCAGCTGATGATCTTCCGCCGTGGCCCGCATTCCCAGCCCGACTTTGGTGAAGCGGAAGAAGAGGCCCAGGAGAGAAAACATGGCCAGGGCCACGCCGAAGCTGAGAATCCCGCCGGTAGGTATGTTCAGCCCCCCCACCGACAGGGTTTCCGTGCTCAGAAAATGCGGGAGGGTCCGGGTCTCTCCTTTGAGGATAAGCTGGAATATCCCGTCCATGGTCATAAAGATAGCGAAGGTCATCAGGAAGGCGGAGAAGAGGGGCTGGCCGATCAGGGGCCGAAGGGAGAAGCGTTCCGCGGCCAGGCCGATAGCCGCAGCCACCAGGAAGGTAAGCAGGATCGCGGCCCAGAACGGCAGGTCCAGGACCGAGATGAAGATATAGAAGAAAAAAGCCCCGAAGGCCAGGAACTGGCCGTGGGCCAGGCTGACCACGTGGGTGGACTTGTAGACCAGGACGATGGCCGCGCCCACCATGGCGTAGAGGCCGCCGGTCAGCAATCCGGTGATGGCCAGCTGGAGAAAATTCGTCATCCCATCCTCTCGTACATTTTATTGGACACAGATAAACACGGATGAACACAGATTTTTTGGGCAAGAGACCTAAAGACAAAAATTGAATGGGACACGGATTCACACGGATGAACACGGATAAAAGCGAAAATCAAATTTGGGCATTTTAGGCATTTCCAATTTTAGGCATTTTTTATCTGTGTTCATCTGTGTCCCATCAATTCAGTTTGTTTATATGTATCTCGGTTTTGATCACTCCTTTTCTCCCATCTCGATAGGTGATCTCCGCTTCTACCGCGTACTCCGGGTTGCCCCCATACAGGGCGGCAACCAGGTCTTTGTACCGGTCTTCCACGAAGGTCCGGCGCAATTTGCGGGTCCGGGTCAGCTCAGCCTCGTCGGCGTCAAACTCTTTGTGCAGGTTGACGAAGCGTTTCACCCGGGCGTAATCCGGAAGGGTGCGGTTGACCTTCTCCAGTTCCTTCCTGATCAGTCCGACGATTTCCGGTTTCTGGGACAGGTCGGTGAAGGTGGTGTAGGGAATCCGCTTGCTCTCCGCGTAGCGCCCCACGTTCTCCAGGTCGATGTTGACGAGGGCG
>Ga0111180_1028_pt1 | contig 27256 bp, 24 predicted proteins | sample DeeMarSWOR324_28_FD_80237 | JGI IMG/M metagenome (GOLD analysis project Ga0111180, IMG submission 80237) | Deltaproteobacteria bacterium SM23_61
CTCACTTTGGTGTTGGGATTGGCCGTGAGCCACTGGCTGTTTTTCATCATGATCTCTTTTTGATCCTCCCGGATGGACCACTGATCGAACTCAAAATAGATCGGTTCCAGCTTGGCCGCTTTCAGGGCAGCTTCTTTCCGGGCCGCTTCTTCCTGCAAGGCTTTGTCCCGCAGGGCCTTTTCCCGCAAGGCCTGTTCCCGCAGGGCTTCCTCACGGAGGTTCTCTTCCGATAGTTTTTTCTCCCTCTCCAGGGCCGCGGTCTTGTCCGCTGATTCGGCCTCCGGTTTGGCCTCTGCGGGCCTGGGTTCAACCCGGGAAGGCGTATATGCCAGGGCATCGGAGCGGATCGTCTTCTTGGCACAGCCGAAAACGGTCCCGATCGCCAGAATCATGAGAACGGCCGTTAAAAATCTGAGGCTTTTCACTTTTCATCTCCTGTTGCAGGCTTTTATAAAAAGCGTATCGACAGTCAATCGGGCTGTCAAGAATAAAATGAAAAGGTCAGAGCTAAGGGGTAAGAGGTTAGAGGTCATAGGTCATGGAAAAGAATCGATTCGGGCTTTTACCCATGACCTATAACCGCTGACCCCGCACCGCCCCCCAAATATCCCGGCTAGGTCCTATCAATCAGCTCCAAGTACACATTGTCCGGCCCCAGACAGAAGGCGATCTTGGCCCCGGAAACCGATCGGGTCAAATCCACGGGGAAGCGGTATCCTTCCTCCTTCAGCCGGCGGACTAGGTCTTCGATGTTCTCCACGGCGATACCGATATGATCGATACTGGCATTTTCCGGTGCGGGATTTTCCACCGCCGGAGGGATGTGCAGGATGGAAAGGTTGGACTTGTCCCCGATAGACAGGATCGTGATCTTCCTTCCCAGATTCTCTAATTCCTTGATCACCCTGGCTCCGAAGAAGGCCTTGAAGAAATCAATGGTTTTTCCCGGGTTGCTGGCGTGGATATGCACGTGTTCAATAAAGGCCATTCCTTTTCCCCCTTCACGGAAAATTCTGGACGGATGAATACAGGATATTCGCTTTTTCTTTCCCGGTAAAGAGATATTGTCAAACAATGCGGCGAGGGTGGTTTACGCTAACAATGGATAAGCTCATTGGATTTCAGGTGTTGCCCGGGCCACAAGTCTGCTTTTTCGCAGAAAAGGAAATTGCAGAGGGGAGGGAGGACGAGGAGATTTTATCCCTTGGCAGAGGAAGGGGAAGTCTGCTAATTTGTAAGAAATTCAAGGAAAAAGGGGGATGGGGGAGCATGAAAGTCCTGGGGATTTACGGGAGCCCCCGCAGGGGAGGGAATTCGGAGCTGCTGCTCAAGGAATTCCTCCGCGGATGCACGGAGGCCGGGGCCGAGGTAGAGGAGGTCTTTCTCCGGGAGCTCAAGATTTCTCCCTGCCTGGAAATCTACGCCTGCAAGGAAAAAGGAGAATGCCCCATCCAGGACGACATGAAACCACTGTACCCAAAACTGGTGGATGCCGATCTGGTGGTGGTCGCCTCCCCCATTTTTTTCTTTGCGGTCAGCGCCCACCTGAAGGCGATGATCGACCGATGCCAGGCGCTCTGGGCCAGAAAGTATCTCCTCGGGCAGCGGGTGGCTCCCGGGCGGACGGAGAGGAAAGGGATTTTTCTCGCGGTGGGCGGGGCGACGCTGGGAAAAATTTTCGACGGCCCCCTGCTCACCATGAAATATTTCTTCGATGCCCTGGACAGGACCTTTGACCGGGCCCTTCTTTACAAGGGGGTGGACGAGAAGGGGAAGATCCGGCAGCACCCCACGGCAATGGCGGAGGCCTATGCCTTGGGAAAGAAGATGGTGGGGGGAAATTCGGAATGCGGGATGAAAAATTTAACCACAGAGATCGCAGAGCACGCGGAGATAAAAAAGGTTAAAGACCCAGGGGCGTAGGAAAGAAGTGAATCATTTTCGAAGCCTCCGCAGAAGGGAAAAAAGCCCAGAGGCTTTCACGGAATGATCTCTGCGCTCTCTGCTTTCTCCGCGGTCATTTTGTTGTTTTCTTCTGCGCCAAGTCAGAGAAAGAAGGCTTTTTATTCCCAAAATGATAAAGCAATCAATAACCGCGGAGACCCGGGAGGACGCAGAGAATCGAAAGAAAGGAAACATGAAATATTGAATGATGGGTAAAGAAATGGCACGCCTATACCCATTTTTTTGCTCTGCGGTCTCTGCGTACTCAGCGGTGCAATCCGTTTCTTGGTCGCCGGGTAAAAATTTCTTATCATTTCCTGAGCAATGAAAAAGAGAAAGCGAATTGGGCTGACGGAAAAGCCCCATCCCTCCTCACGTCACATCGACACCGCTGCACCCTTGGAAATCGCCCGGATGATGAACCGGGAGGATGAAAAGATGGCCCGGGCTGTCCGCACCCAGCTTAGACCGATTGCCAGGGCGATTGAATTCGGGGCCCAGGCTCTTTCCCGGGGAGGAAGGCTCTTGTACGTGGGGGCCGGCACCAGCGGAAGGCTCGGGGTTCTGGATGCCGCGGAGTGCCCTCCCACGTTCGGCGTCTCACCGAAAATGGTTCAGGGAATGATCGCCGGGGGGAAGAAAGCTTTGTGGAGATCCGCGGAAGCGGCCGAAGACAGTCTTTCCGCCGGGGCCCGAGTGATCCGCCGGGCGAGAGTAAATGGCGCCGATGTCGTCTGCGGCATCAGCGCATCCGGCAGAACTCCCTTTGTCCGGGGCGCGCTGGGCGAGGCGAAAAAACGGGGAGCCTTTCGGCTGCTGGTGGCTTGCAGCCCCTCGCCGGAAATCGGCCCCCTGGCGGACGTGGTCATCCAGCTTCCGGTGGGGCCGGAAATGATCGCCGGATCGACCCGGTTAAAGGCCGGAACCGCCACCAAGATGGTCCTGAATATGCTCTCCACCGGGATCATGATCCGCCTGGGCAAAGTATACCGCAACCTGATGGTGGGGGTAACCCCGTCATCCCGGAAGTTGAAGGACCGGGCGGAGAGGATCCTCATGGCCCTCCTGCATTGCCCCCGTGACCGCGCCAGGGTCCTTCTCCGACGGTCGAAAAATTACCCCAAGGCGGCCATCGTCATGGGAACAAAGGGTTGCTCGAGGAAAGAAGCCGTGCGATTGCTGGAAGAAAAAAATGGTTTTCTGGGAGAGATTCTTTGAACCGCCTGGAACAGATCCGGAAGAAAATATCCCGGGTTGGCCTGGGACTTATGTCCGGAACCTCGGTGGACGGAATCGATGCGGTGTTGGCGGAAATTTCAGGAAGCGGCCTGAGATGCGGAGCGAGGATCCTGGCCTTCGAAACGTACCCTTTTGAGCCTTCCATGAAGAGGCGCATTCTGAAACTCTTTTCCGCCAGGACCGAAGAGATCTGCGAGATGAATTTCATCATCGGTGAACTGCTGGCCGATGCCGCCCTGAAGTTGATGTGCCGGACGGGATTCCCTCCCGGAAAGGTGGACTTCATCGGTTCCCATGGCCAGACCCTTTGCCATCTCAGCGGACAGCCGGGGCGCAAGGATTCGACGCTGCAAATCGGGGAGGGGTCGGTTATTGCCGCCCGAACGGGGGTGATAACCGTCTGCGACTTTCGCCCTGCCGATATTTCCGCGGGAGGGACCGGAGCCCCTTTGGTCCCCTACGCGGATTATCTCCTCTTCCGGAAGAAGGGGAAAACGCGGGCCCTGCTGAACCTGGGCGGGATTGGAAACGTCACCGTCCTTCCCGGGAGACTGGAAGAAGTTATGGCCTTCGACACCGGGCCGGCGAACATGGTGATGGATTCCCTGGTCCGTCTCCAGAGCCGGGGCAGGATGAAATGGGACCCCAGGGGGCGGATCGCCGGGCGGGGAAGAAGGAATGAGGAATTGCTGGGCGATCTGATGCGGCACCCCTATTTTCAGCTGCCCCCGCCCAAATCGACGGGGAGAGAGATGTTCGGAGAGCAGTTCGCAAGGGATCTTCGGGAAAAACACCGGAAGCTGCCCTTCGAAGATCTTTTGGCAACGGTCACCTTCTTTACCGCTGCTTCCGTCTACCGCGGCTTTCATGATTTCATCTTACCCCGTTTCCAGGTGGACGAAATTTTCGTTTCCGGGGGTGGACTGCACAACGAAACTCTCATGGGGTTTTTGCGCGGGATATTTGACCCGATTCCCGTCGCTCCTTTGAATGACCTGGGAATCCATGGAGACGCCAAAGAGGCACTGGCCTTCGCCTTGCTGGCGGATGCCACCCTCCGGGGATTGCCCTCGAACATTCCCGGAGCCACGGGGGCGAAGAAGCCCGCGGTGCTGGGGAAGATCATTTTATGATTGCGGATTGCGGATTTCAGATTGCGGATTGAAGTGAAAGACAAAATGGCCAATGATCAATGCTCAATGGTCAATGATCAATGATGAATGCCCAATGCCCAATGATCAATGATCAATGGAAAGAGATATAAGGATAAATGGCTATGGAGACCCGGTAAAGAAGAACCGGCAACGGGCAACGGGGAACCGGAAACTGGAGACGGACAAAGGATTCTCAAATGAAAAAGAATTCCTGGCAGGATAAATACGTTGCCCTTCAAGAAGGGAAATCTCTGGGCGATTTTCAAGGTCGAAAGGACAATCTAGTGGTTATCTCCCCCCATCCCGATGATGACGTTCTGGGCGCGGGAGGGGTCATGATCGAGGCGGCGGAGAAAGGGCGGGCGGTATTTTCGGTGACTGTTACGGACGGGCGGAGCAGCCCCCGCCAGGGTCCGCCCATTTCCGATGAGGACCTGGTCGTTCTCCGGCAGAAGGAGTCCATGGCCGCCTTAAAGGTCACGGGGGCGGCGGGCGGGTTTTATTTCCTGAAGCGTAGTTCTGAGCTGGAGGGGGAGGGAGGAAGCGGAGTGGCGGGAGATTTAAGGGACCTCTATGAATCTTTGCTCCCCAGCGAGGTTTTTCTCCCGGCGCCCTATGAGCGGCACAGGACCCACATCCGCTGTACCCGCCTGGCCGTGGAAGCCCTCCGTTCTTGCGCAGGGCCGAGGCCATCGCTCTTGGGCTACAGCCTCTGGGGGAACTTTTTTGGGGGGAAAAAACGGGTCGCCCGGGATATCACTCCCTTTATAAGAAAAAAAGTGGAAGCCGTCCTGGCCCATACCACCCAGATCGCCTACAAGAATTATCAACAGGGGATCCTGGGAAAAAATAATTCCGAGGCCATCTTCTGGGAAAGCCAGGAAGCCCAGAAGGCTACCTTTGTCGAGACATTCCTGGATATGAGCGAACTTCTGGAGCAAAAGGATTTGTCGTTGGAAGAGTTCATCCGCCAGGATGTGGAAGCCTTCATCCGCCTTTTCCTCGGAACCTGAACTTTGAAAAGGAGAGAGGGAGACCATGGAACGACCCTGGTTGAAGTTTTATGAGGAAGGCGTGCCCCACCATATCGATTATCCCCGCATCCCCCTCTATCAGGTCCTGGAGGACACGGCAAAAGATTTTCCCGATCTGGACGGGGTGATTTTTCAGGGGAAAAGGATTCCCTATGGAGATCTGGCCGGATGGGCCCGGAACCTGGCTTCCGGGCTCCATCAGATGGGAATAAAGAAAGGCCAGCGCGTGGCGATCATGCTCCCCAACTGTCCCCAGTATATCGTCGCCTATTACGCCATTCTCCGGCTGGGGGGAGTGGTGGTCAACGTGAACCCCATGTACGTGGAGCGGGAACTGGAATTTCAGCTCGGCGATGCCGGGGCTGGAACGATCGTTGCCGCTCGGGACCTTTTCCCCAGGCTGGAGGCGGTGAAGGGAAAGACCCCCCTGAAGAACATTATTCTCACGGACCTGGATGAACACGTCCGGGGGGAAGGGGGCAGAGAGCAGGGGGCGAAGGGCAGACAGGGGGTCCTTGAGTATGCTGAGCTTCTGAACAAAGGAAGATCCCAGGATCCCCCCGTGGTTTCCGTTGATCCGGACGAAGTGGCCCTCCTGCAGTACACCGGGGGCACGACCGGGTTCAGCAAAGGAGCCATGTTGACTCATTACAACCTGATTTCCAACGTGGTCCAATGTGTGAGCTGGAACGTGGGCGCGGAAAGGGGAAAGGAGCGAATGCTGGCGGTTCTGCCCTTTTTCCACGTGTACGGCATGACCGTGACCATGAACGAAGCCATCTACCTGGCGGCCACGATCATCCTCCTGCCCCGTTTCCAGGTGGACGACTGCCTGGAAGCGATCAATCTTTACCAGCCCACACGCTTTCCGGGCGTCCCGACCATGTACATCGCCATCATCAATCACCCGAAGGTCAAGGAGTACAACATCTCTTCCATCAAAGTGTGCAGCTCCGGTTCGGCGCCCATGCCGGTGGAGGCCCTAAAGAAGTTCGAAGAATTGACCGGGGGGAAAATCAGCGAGGGATACGGGTTGACCGAGGCTTCCCCGGTGACCCATGCCAATCCCTTCTCCGGGAAGAGGAAGATCGGCAGCATCGGTCTTCCCCGCCCGGACACGGACGCCAAGATCGTGGACCTGGAAACCGGGGAAAGGGACCTTCCCCCCGGAGAAGAGGGCGAACTGTGCATCCGCGGGCCCCAGGTGATGAGGGGGTACTGGAACCGACCGGAAGATACGGCCAAGAGTCTTCGCGACGGGTGGCTCCATACCGGCGACATTGCCCGGATGGATGAAGAAGGGTATTTTTCCATCGTGGACCGGAAGAAGGACATGATCATCTGCGGAGGGTACAACGTCTACCCTCGCGAAGTCGAAGAAGTGCTCTACCTGAACCCTAAAATTCTGGAAGCCAGTGTTCTGGGGGTCCCGGATCCCTACCGGGGAGAGACGGTGAAAGCCTTTGTAGTCCTGAAACCCGGGCAGAAGGCTACTGCCGAGGAGATCATCGAATTCTGCCGCCAGAACCTGGCCCGCTTCAAGGTTCCCACCCTGGTTGAATTCCGGGATGAACTTCCCAAGTCCCACGTGGGAAAGGTCCTGAAAAAGATTCTCCGGGAGGAAGAGGGGAGTAAACGTTCCCCTTGACCCATGCTGAAAAATCGTGCCGCCGGGGGGGGAACCTCGCCGGCATTTTCCTGGTTGAGGCCGCCGCCAGATATTGCCGGTTTACAAAAGATCCGGCGAGCGGTAAAATAAATACTCGAGGGAGAAAATCTCCTTCTTTGGGGCACAAGGATTCCATCGGGATGAAAATCATAAGAGAAGTTATCTGCAGCAGGTGCGGGAAAAAGCAGGTCACCGAAGTGAAGGAGCTCCTGGAGAGCGACCTCTTCTGGCGGGTCTGCGAGTTCTGCAAGTGCTACGGATTGAAGGTCACAGTCCGAAAAAAGGCCACCGTCCGGGAATATATGGAAGCTTTTTACAATACCCTGGGCTTCAGGGTTGCCCTGACGGAGGCTTTCATCAAGGATCTTCTGAAGGACAAGAATTCTCCTTGATTCCCTCCTTTTTTCCGTCCTCTTCCGACTGCAAATTTCGATTGACCCAAATTTTTCCGGCTGCTAGGGTAAGAGAAAAGCATATCCCGGGAGGAGAAAAAATGGAAAGGGCCTTCATCCTTCTCCGGACGAAGCTCGGGTGGATGGGCTTGGTGGGGAGTGAAAAGGGGGTGCAGCGGATTTATCTTCCTGAAGATTCCCGGGAGGAGTTACGCCAAAGGATCGGTAAGGAATTTCCCGATAGCCGGGAAGGAGCCCCCTTCCTTGAGCGGGCGAGAGAGGAAATCCTCGAATATTTCGAAGGCCGCAGGACCCGGTTTGGCATGCGGCTAGACCTTTCCTCCGCGACTCCTTTCCAGCGAAAAGCCTACCGGATAATGCTCGCCATTCCTTTCGGAAAAGTCCACACCTACCGCTGGCTGGCCGAGAAGGTCGGAAATGCAAGGGCCCTTCGGGCAGTGGGCAACGCCAACGGAAAAAACCGATGGCCCCTGGTGGTCCCCTGCCACCGGATCGTGGGCAGCGATGGCCGATTGACCGGCTTTTCCGCCCCCGGGGGCCTAAATTTGAAAGCGGAGCTTTTGAAGCTGGAAGGGATCGGCGTGGAAAAAGGCAAGGTCAAGCTCGATGCTCCCTGAACCAGGTAAGGTTCGGGGCAGCGCTGTACTATGCGCAGTGCAGGGCGGAACTCATGATGGGCAACATCCTGCGGGCGCGCACCGCGCGCCCCTACAATCTGCAATCCGAAATCCGCAATCCGAAATTATTTCTTCCCCACCATGGCCAGGTAGATAGCCGTCTCCTCTTGCCCATCCACTCCCACCAGATCATTGACCTCGTCGTCAAAAATGGCCGCCACGCCGCAGCAGCCCAGGTTCAGGGCCGTGGCCGCCAGGTAGAGGTTCTGGGCGATGTGGCCGCAGTCCAGGTAAATGTAGCGGTAGGCTCGCTGGCGGTACTTCTGGCGAGAACGCTGGATGACCGCGACCCAGACGAAAACCACCGCGGCGGTCCGGGCCATATCCTGGTTCAGGGCGGCCTGGGCGAGAGGGTCGGCGAAATCCCCCGCTCTCCTTAAAACCAGGGAAAATTCTACTACCTCGAAGAAATAAATTCCGGGCTCCAGCCCTTCCACCCGATTCACAACCAGGTAGGTGTCGATCGGATGCAGGGCCCCTGCGGAAGGAGCGGTGCGGTACCAAGGTCCGAATGCTTTTTCGGTAATCCCCTGAGTGGCCCACAGGAGGTTGGAGAGCTCCTCCAGGGAAAGAGGGGCCGGGCGGTAATCGCGGATGGACCGTCTCTTCTCCAGGGCCTCCCAAAGGGTCGGGCCGCGGGTGAGCGAAGGGGAAGGCAATGGAATGGTCCTGGGGGCGGCCGGGCCCGGGGCTTTTTCCCGGCCTCTGGCAACGTAGGACGGGCGGTAGTATTTGGTATCCTGCTGGAAACGTTGTCCGATCTTCGGTTCGGAGGAATCCATGGTCAACCTCTCAGTGTTAGGGATAAGAAGAGTGTAATTGGGCCGGGAAAAGCTGTCAACTGGGACTCGAATTCAATCGATCTCTTTTCATTTTTTCCCGGTTCGGTTGTTGGGGTTCAGGCGGGGGGGATTTGGGTCATCAGGCTCGGCGGGATACTGCATTACCATAAACCTCCCGCCTGTCCTCCGCGAAGAGGGGCCAGAGGCGAAAATAGGTTCGAATAGAAGACTGCCCAATCCAAACCGTATCCCCATCCGAATTTCCCCGGACAGGCCCGATCCAATGAAAGAACAGACGCCTCAGGATGATGATCCAAATTCCCCCCCGCCTGAACCCCACTCGCAGGATTCTATTCCCAGAATGTAGACCCGGGCAAGAAAGGAAAAGTTGTTCACGGCAGCCGATTGGTGTATTATGCAAGGGCAATGAAGGCGCGTGACGGGGATTTCCGCAGCATTTTCGTGTATTCGGAAGAGATGTCCAAGTTCGAGTACAGCCCCACCCATCCGTTCAAACCCGTACGCGCCAGGCTGACCCTGGACCTCTGCCGCCGCTACGGCCTGATCGAACATCCCTGGATCCGGATCCTCAGGCCGCAACCCCTGGGGTATGAGATCCTGGCCGATTTTCACGACCCCGCCTACCTGAAAATGCTGAAGGATCTGGATTCCGCCACCGTAGCCAGCGAGCTCTGGCCGGACATGATCCACAGCGGGGGCAGCGACTATCTGACCGTGGACCCGAAAATCCTGCGTTTCGGCCTGGGAACCGAGGATAATCCCATCTTTTCCGGAATGTATGATTATTCCGCCCTGGCGGCGGGGGCCACTTTTCTCGGAGCCAGAATGCTGACCGGGGGAGAAGCCCAGGCGGTCTTCAATCCCCTGGGGGGATTCCATCACGCCGGCCGGGACCATGCGGAAGGTTTCTGCTACCTGAACGACGTGGCCATCGCCATCAACCATCTCCTCAAACAGGGATACCGGATCGCCTTTGTGGATATCGACGCCCACCACGCCAACGGCGTCCAGGACGCCTACTACCGCGAACCGCGGGTCTTGGTGATCTCCTTGCATGAAAGCGGCAAGGACCTTTATCCCTGGTCGGGCTTCGAAAATGAGATCGGCGAAGGGGAGGGAAAGGGATACAACGTCAATGTCCCCCTGCCGCAGAATACCGATGATGATGCTTTTATCCGGGCTTTTTCGGAAGTGGTCCCCCCGCTGTTGAACGTTTTCGCCCCGGATTTGGTGATTGCCGAACTGGGGGCCGATACCCACATCTCCGACCCGCTGACGCATCTGGGCTTGACCAATGCCGGCTATTGCCATGCGGTCAAGAGACTGAGGGATCTATCGCCCCGCATCCTTGCTTTGGGGGGAGGGGGGTATGACGTCTTCAAGACCGCCCGGAGCTGGACCCTGGCCTGGGGGATCTTAAATGACCTGGAACCGCGGGACGAATACGTGGGCCTCGTGGGCGGGATGATGTTCGGGCCCGAAATGGAGGTCGGAAGCCTGGAGGACAAGACCATCTACCTCAAAGGCACCACGAGAGAACAGGTCAATCGGGAGGTTGACCGGGTGCTATCCTTCATCAGGGAGAATGTTTTTCCCATCCATAAGATCAGGGGATCAGGGGATAGGGTGCAGGGCGCAGGGTGCAGGGGGGGAAATTAAGCAGTCAGGATTCAAGACTCAGGATTCAGGACACAGGATTCAGGACTCAGGACTCAGGACTCAGGACTCAGGACTCAGGACTGATCAGCCTAGGTGACCATATGAATGTCCTGCCTAAAGACGATCCGGGTCCGCGATTATACGATTATTTGACAGCCTCAGAACTTTCCTCTCGTACCGTTAGCCAAAGGAGGATGGCGGCGAAAAGAGCCAGGATCGCCCCGAAGCTGAACGCCGCCTGAGAGCCGGCAGCTTGCCACAGCAAGCCCATCAGGAGACTCGCCGGCAGGGTGCTCAGCCCGATGGAAAAATGGTAAAGGCCGTAAGCGGTTCCCCTCAAGTGGGGGGCGACCAGGTTCGCCACCAGAGCCCTTTCGCCCCCTTCGGTCAAACCATAGAAGAAACCATATACAGTGAACAGAAGCCAGACCATCTCCGAGCTCTGAGCCGAGGCAAATCCGAAGTAGACTCCGCAGTAAAGAATCCACCCGGCGATGATCACCTTTCTTCTCCCGTAACGATCGGAGAGAATGCCCCCTGGCGTGGCGGAGAGAGATTTGGAGATATGAAGAACCATCCAGAGAAGGGGCACCAGGGAAACCGAAACCCCAGCTTCTTTCGCCTTGAGGATCAGGAAAGCGTCGCTGGAATTTCCCAGGCTGAAGAGAATGATGATCAGCAGAAAGATCTTGAAGCGGTGGTCAAAGGGGCGGAGGGTCAGCTGAACCGGCTGGGAGGAAGGCCCGGCTTGGGCGGCGGTTTTCTCCTTCACCCCAAGAATCAACAGGGTGAGGGCAACGATTCCCGGAACGTACGCCAAAAGAAACAGGGCCCGGTATTGCTGGGTGACAAAAGTCAGAAGGAAAAAGGCGATCAGGGGGCCGATGACTGCGCCCGTGTGGTCCAGGGCCCGCTGAAAGCCGAAGGCTTTTCCGTGTTCCGATCCCGGGCTGGAGTCGGCAATCAGGGCGTCCCGGGGCGAGGTACGGATCCCTTTCCCCACCCGATCGAGAAAACGGATGATAAGAACATGCCATCCAGCCGTGGCCACGGCCACCAGGGGGCGGGTCAGGGTGGACAAGGTGTATCCCGAAACGACCAGGAATTTTCGCTTCTGTTGGCGATCCGATATCCAGCCTGAAAAGAGTTTGAGAAAAGACGCCGTTGCCTCGGCCACCCCCTCCACCAGGCCTACAAAGGCGGGCCCCACCCCCAGGACCGAGATGAGAAAGACCGGGAGAAGGGGGTAGATCATTTCGCTGCTTATATCCGTGAAAAGACTGACCAATCCCAGGAAGAAAATGGTCCGATGAAAACCAAAAATCTTTCGGTCCTCTTTTTCCATTGCTTTGGAAGTTATAAGAATCTCTGCGTCCCCCGAGGAGGAATAAAAAACCAGCCGCAGAGTACGCAGAGATCGCTGAGCTTTTTCTTGGTAAAGGCAAAAAAACAAATCCTTCTATTGGTTTGGCCTCCTCTTTGTGTTTCGGTCCGTCGCGGATGAAAACAAGAGGATGAACGAAGAGGAGACAGAGAGCGCAGAGATTGTTCCTGGAAAATCCCTTGGCCATTTCTGTCTCTGCGTTCTCCGCGAGCTCTGCGGTTAAGTTTTTTTGCGCGGGTTTCTTTTCCCCTGCACTCCGAGAACCCGAAAATAGCAAAGAAACCATAAGAAAACAAGAAGATTTGGCGATTGGGGATTTAAGAAATTCCTTGATACATCCGATAAAACTTAAAAGGAAGGCCTGGAAGTGATTAAATTTAATTTTCTGGATCGAAAAGTTTTATTATATAATCAGAGAAAAAATCGCTTTCCGGTTTAAAAAGGGTAGAAATAAATACCGCTGCTATTTGCTGGAAACGGGGCAAAAAGAAGCATCCTGATCTTGTAATCCCCCTTCCCAGGTTCGTTTTGACCACCCGGTGGGGATCGTAGAAAATTAGAATAGGCGTGAGGGATTTTATGCTAAGTCCTCAATTTCTTGATTTTTTACTGGATCAAGGAATCATCCGGAAAGGCGCTTTCGAGGAGGCCTTCCCCACTGGAGCTCTGCCTGCTGATTTCTCCTTAGAGGAGCATTTCATCAAGCCCGGCCTCCTCACCCAGGAGACTTTCCGCATGGCGGCTGAGACCTTCTACGGGGCGAAAATGGCAACCGAGGATGACTTCCCGAAGGAGCCCACCCTCTACGAAAGCCTGTCCGTACAGTTCATGAAAGAATCCAAGTTCATACCCGGCCAGATGGAAGACAACACCCTCACCGTGATCATGGCTGACCCCTACGACTTTTACACCCTCGATGCCATCCGGCTGGCCACCAAGAAGAAAATTCGGGTGCTCGTCGGAGAGGAGTCGAAGATTCTTGAGGCCATCGAACGCTCCTACGGGGCGGGCGGGTCCTCCATGGAAAAGATCATCGAGGACATGGAGAGCATCCCGGACCTTCAGGCAGAGAGCGAGGAAAATGTAGACCAGCTGAGGGATATGGCTTCGGAGGGGCCGGTCATCCGGCTGGTCAACCTGATCATCACCCGGGCCATCGAAAGGAGGGCCTCCGACATCCACCTGGAGCCTTTCGAAGAAAATTTTCGCGTGCGCTACCGCATCGACGGAGTGCTCCATGACGTGGAGTCGCCCCCCAAGCGGTTGCAGGCGGCGATCATCTCCCGGGTCAAGATCATGGCCAAGCTGAACATCGCCGAGCGGCGTCTTCCCCAGGACGGCCGAATCATGCTCCGGGTGAAGGGAAAAGAGATTGACTTCCGGGTGTCCACCGTGCCCACGATTCACGGCGAATCCATCGTCCTCCGGATCCTGGACAAGAGCAGCATCGTCCTGGACATCATGAAACTGGGCTTTGCCCGGGATACGCTGAATGGTTTTCAAGAGCTCATCCAGCACCCGCACGGAATCATCCTGGTTACGGGCCCCACGGGAAGCGGCAAGACGACGACCCTGTACTGCGCCCTGGAGAAGATCAACTCGCCGGATAAAAAGATCATCACCGTGGAGGATCCGGTGGAGTATCAGCTGAAGGGGATCAACCAGATCCAGGTGAAGCCGGCCATCAACCTGACCTTTGCCAATGCCCTGCGGTCCATCGTCCGTCAGGACCCCGATGTGATCCTGATCGGAGAGATCCGGGATTCCGAAACGGCGGAAATCGCCATCCATTCGGCGCTCACCGGGCATCTGGTGCTCTCCACTCTCCATACCAACGATGCGCCCAGCGCCATCACCCGCCTCATCAACATGGGGATGGAAGACTATCTTCTCTCTTCGACGGTTATCGGGATCCTGGCGCAGAGGCTGGTGCGCACCGCATGCCCCTACTGCCGGGAACCCTCTTCCCCGGACCCGGCGGTCTTCCAGGAAATGAGAATGGACGGCGTCGATCCCGCGGAGGTCAGGGTTTTTAACGTTCGGGGATGCTCCCAGTGCGGCAATACGGGATACTGGGGGCGGGTGGGGATCTTCGAGCTTCTTCAGGTTACCGAAGACATTCAGAAGCTCATATTGGAGAAGAAAGACGCCAACCTCATCAAGGAAAGAGCCCGCAAGGCCGGGATGCGAACCCTCCGGCAGGACGGCTGGCTGAAAGTCAGGGAGGGGATCACCACGGTTTCGGAGGTCCTTCGGGTGACCCAGGAAGAACAGCTCTTGTAAGCAACCATGGCCGATTTCATTTACAAAGCAACCAACATGAGCGGACAGGTCGTGGAAGGCTCCATGGAAGGCCGCGACGAGAAGGCGGTGGTCCGCAGTCTCCACCAACTGGGATACATTCCGGTCCGGGTGGTGGCTGCCGGGGAAGGGGGAGGAGGTCCGCGGTTTTCCTTCCTGCCCCAGCGGGTGGGAATGAAGCAGCTGCTGGCTTTTTCCCAGGAACTCTCGACCCTGGTCTCCGCCGGCCTGCCCATCGACCGAAGCCTGCAGATCCTGGGTTCCCTGACGAAGGCCCCCCGGCTGAAAAAAGTGGTGCTGGATGTCCTGACAAGGATCCGGGAAGGAAGCTCGCTGGCCGAGGCGCTGGCAAGCCATCCCCGGATCTTTTCCAAGCTCTTCGTCAACATGGTCAAAGCCGGGGAATCGGGGGGGTTCCTGGAGGTGATTCTCTCCCGGCTGGTCAAATACCTTCAGAGTTCAAAGGAAATCCGGGATTTTTTGGTTTCGGTCATGATCTATCCTCTCATCCTGACGGCGGTGAGCGGGGCCTCCATCGTCATCCTGGTTACCTTTGTCATTCCCCGGTTCGCCAAGATCTTCTCCGACATGGGGCAGGCCATTCCCCTGCCGACGCAGATCATGCTCAATCTCTCCCGGTACGTTCGTGATTACTGGTGGGTAGGGGCGGGGATGCTGGCCCTCCTCTATTTTGGCCTGAGGGTGTATAACCAGGACGAGGAGCGAAGGTTCCGCTGGGATCGGTCTAAGCTCCAATGGCCGGCAGTGGGGAACATCATCAAGAAAATCGAAGTGGCCCGTTTCGCCCGGACCTTGGCCACCCTGCTGCAGAGCGGGGTCCCCATTCTTTCGGCGCTCAGCCTGGTGAGAGAGATTTCCCAGAACCTGGCCGTATCCCGGGCCATCGGAAACATCCATGACCGGCTGAGGGAAGGAAAGGCCGTGGCCCGGACGCTGGAGGAAACGGGGGTTTTCCCCCCCCTGGCCGTGCATATGATCAACGTGGGAGAAGAGACCGGGCGCATCGAAGAGATGCTGGCCAAAGTGGCGGATACGTACGAAGAGGATGTGCAAACCACGGTGAAGCGGTTCGTCTCCCTGCTGGAGCCGTTGATCATCCTGGTCATGGGAGCGGTGGTGGGTTTCATCGTGATTTCCATGCTCCTGGCGATCTTCAGCATCAACGAAATCCCGTTTTAAAAACTTGAACCGCAGAGACCGCAGAGGGCGCAGAGAAATTTTTTTATTAGAGCAGAAAAACCAAATAAGGGTACCAAGGCGGAAGGTTTTTCGCAGGGTTTACCCAGGATCAGAGAAACAGTTCATCCAGGGCGTATTTCATTTCGGCGGGCAAAATTCGGGACCCTTTCGCGATGGAAAAAAGCGGTTTAGAAATATTTTAAAAAATCTCTGCGTTCTCTGCGATCTCTGTGGTTAAAAAATTTGTTGTATTCTGATCTTTAGGGGAGGAGCGATGAGCATGCTCGCAAAGCGGAAAGAAAAAGGATTTACCCTGGTGGAAATCCTGGTGGTCATTATCATCATCGGTCTTCTGGCCGCTCTGGTGGGGCCCCGGCTCTTCGGCAAGGTGAGCACGGCCAAGCTCAAGACGGCCAAGGCGCAGATCGAGCTCTTCGGAACCGCCCTGGACGCCATGCGGCTGGACGTGGGGCGGTATCCCACCAGCGAAGAAGGGCTGAAGGCCCTGCGGGAAAAACCATCGGGCATGGAAAATTGGAAAGGCCCTTACCTTCCCAAAGAGATCCCGATGGACCCCTGGGGGAAACCTTACGTTTACAAGTCTCCGGGGGAGCATGGCGATTACGACCTCATCTCCTACGGCCTGGATGGGGCCCCCGGCGGCGAAGGGGAAAATGAGGATGTGGTCAACTGGAAGGACGTGAAAGGATGAGGGACAGGGGCTTCACCCTGATCGAGCTGGTCATCGTCCTGATTTTGCTCAGCCTCTCGGTGGCCCTGGTGACCCCCTCGCTGTCCCGATTTTACAAGCGGGTGGAGCTCAAGACCTCCGCGCAAAAAATATCGGGGATTCTGCGCTATTTTCGCTCCGAATCCATACAAAAGGGAAAAATCCACCAGGTCCTGTTTGATGCGGAGGCAAGGGAAGTAAGGGTTCGGGCCCTGGAGAGGGAAGAGAGAGAAGGGGAGGAGACGGAGGAGGAGAAGGGAAAACGGGAAAGGGAGGAGGCCATTCTTATGGAGAAGCGCTACGCCCTGCCCGAAGGAATCCGGATGAAAGAGGTGAGGATCCCTCCCCCCGAGGTTCCCTCGGATCTTCCGGCCATCGAATTCTATCCCACCGGCGGGTCCAACGGCGGCACCCTTCTTCTGGGAACGGAGGACAAGAAGGGTTTCCGGATCAAGGTGCATTTTCTGACTGGGATGGTAGAGATCGAGGAAGCATGAAGGGGAGGGTCAAAAACCAGGGATTTACCCTGCTCGAAGTGCTGGTGGCCATGGCCATCCTGGGCATCGGGCTCATTGTGATCATCGAGCTTTTCGGCGGCGGCCTGCGCCTCGGGCGGACCTCGGAAGAATATACCCGGGCGGTGGGGTACGCCCGGATGAAGCTGGAGGAAATCTCCCTGGCCAAGAGTCTGGAAGAAGGCATCGAGGAGGGCGAATTCGATCGGGAATACCGGTGGCAGGTGGAAGTGAAAAAAGTGGACCTCCTTCCCCCCGGCAGGGAGACGAGCTACCAGCCGCCGGTGGCCCTGTACTGGGTGCGGATCGAGGTCCTCTGGAAGTCGGGAATCCGGGAAAGGACGACCGCCCTGGAATCCTACCGGATTCTGAAAGCGGAAGAGAGTGGGCAGAGGACCTAAAAAAATTTCTTTCCGGGGGCAGGCCGCGGCTTTCACCCTGGTGGAGGTGATGGTCACCCTGACGATCATGGGGTTTGTCCTGCTCATGATTTTTGGGGTTTTCCGGCTCGGCATCGCCGCCTGGGAAAAGGGGGAAACGAGCAAGGAGGAATACCAGAGGATCCGCATCGCCTCCCAGCTGATTTCCCGGCAGCTGAAATCAGCCGTTCCCTACAAGGTCAAGACCCAGAAAGCCGAGGGAGACTTCCTGGCCTTTGAGGGGAAAGCCCGCTCCCTGAAATTCGTATCCGCCCTTTCCCTCAGGGCCAAAAAACCCTCCGGGTTGGTTTACGCCTTCTACGAATTCCGGCAAGGCGAAAAAGGGGGAGGCCGTCTCCTGCTGTACGAAGGGAGAGTCCTCAACAAGGATTTTCTGGGGGAAAATCCCCCGGAAGACGCGGTCGTCCCCATTTTTGAGGGACTGGAAGAGCTTCGCTTTGAATACTACCAGGAAGAGGACCCGGAAAAAAACCGGACCGGGGGCTGGGTGGAAGAGTGGAATGCCAAGGAGGAGAAAGCCCTCCCCACGGCCCTGCGGGTGACCCTGGCATTCGCAAAAGGGGAAGAGAAGGCTCAAGGGGTTTCCACGGTGATCCTGGCCTCCCTCCCTTCAAACCGCTACGAAGAGGTTAGGACGGGGCCGATTCGCAGGATGGTGCCGCCGGTAACCCGCCGTTAGGAATGAAAAAGTTGGTGGGTCGAAAAGCAAGGTTCGGCGGACAAGTTTGGAATCCGAATTTCGAATCCCGCGAAACGCGGGACGAAACAGACTGCAATGACCGAAATCCGAATCTTCAAAACAAGGAGTTTCGAATTTGCTTTTTTGAATTTCGGGTTTGTTTCGAATTTCGTGCTTCGGGTTTCGGATTTATAGAGGCAAGTTGAGAGCGTAAGAATGAATTCCGTGAAAAATTCAAGGGGAGTTGCCCTGGTCATGGTCCTGTGGGTCGTCACCATCCTCTCGGTGGTGGTCCTGGAGTTCTGCTACGCCATGCGGACCGAGGTCAACATCACCCGGAATTATCAGGAGGAACTCCGCCTTTACGCCGCCGCCCGGGGGAGCTCCCAGCGGGCCATTGCCGAGCTCATCCTCAAGCACGACCCCCGGATGCAGCAGCTGCGGAAGACGGCCAAGGAAGAAGAGATCCCGCCGGAAAACAGGGAATGGGTGACCGATGGAAGGGAATACCGTTTTCCCTTTGAGGGGGCTGAAGGAGCGGTGCGGGTTTTGGGGGAAGCGGGAAAGTTGAACATCAACCGCGTTTCCGACGCCACGCTCCGCAAAATCATGAACACCCTGGGCCTCGAGGGGGAGGCCCGGGATATAGCCGTGGATTCCATCCTGGACTGGAGGGACCCGGATGATTTTATCCGGGTTAACGGGGCGGAGAATGAATACTACCAGTCCCTGAAAGAGCCGTACGACTGCAAGAATGGAAACTTTGATTCGGTGGAAGAACTCCTGCTGGTTCGCGGGATCACCCCCGAGCTGTTCTACGGCAAGAAGATCAAGGGAAAGGAAGGGGAGGCCGGAGAAGAAGGTGCCGTGGCGCTTCGGGACCTTTTTTCCATCTATGCCGCCGGGGAGCAGATCGACATCAACAGCGCCAGTCTCCCCGCGCTGCGGGTAATCCTGGGGCTCCCCCTGGAGGTCTGTCGCCTGATCCTGAAGGCCCGGGAAGAGAGAGGTTTCCAAAATTTTCAAGATCTTGTGCAGAGGGTGCCGGAGATCGCCCCCTTCCTCACGGGGATTCAGCGACTGGTCCTGTTCGGGGTGGTGAACCCATATTACACCGTGGAAGCCCGGGGAAAAAGCAAAGAGGGGGGGATGGTGGTCAAGGTGGACTTCAGGGAAAAAGACGGATATAAGATCGTGCAATGGTTGGATTCTTTTCTGTAAATAAGGGAGGGGCGGGCCCATAAATTCATGAATCTGGCACACAAATTGCAGAAATTATTATTGTTATGCCTCTGTTTCCATCGAGCCTAGGAATCGACTTTAAAACCAACCACTTAATCCTCAGCCTTCTCCGGAAATCCTTCCGGAAGATGCGCCTGGTGGATTACCGGGTCTATCCCCTTTGGACGGAGGGCCAGCGGGAGGTCCAGGAAGCCCAGTGGATTAGCCTGATCAGCACCTTTATCTCCAAAAATGAGGTGCTTTCTCCGGTTGCCCATCGCCACCAAGGAGAATTTGCGTAAAGTCCTGGAATACGAAACCCCCAAGCTGACCCCTTTTGACAAAGAGGATTTTTGGTTCGATTTCCAGGTATTGAAAGAAGAGACCGACTGGCTCTATCTGGTCGCCGTCTTCGTGAAAAAAGAGGAACTGAGCCCCTACTTGGGCCTCCTGAAAAAGATGGGGATTCAGCCCATTTCCATTCAGATCCCGGCCGTGTCCGCCCTCAACCTTTTCCTCTACCATGAGGGGGAGAAGGAAAACGAAATCTCCGTCCTCCTGGATGTGAATGATCCTTTTTTTGAAATGAACGTCCTGGAAGGAAAGGAGTGGAAAGACAATTTCCACCTGCCCCTGCCGGCGCAGGAAAAAGAGGAGCAGATTCTCCATGCCTTCAAGCGGAGGGAGGGGAAGGATTCTTCCCTTTCCCGGGCCATGTTTTTTGTTTATGGGCTGGACGCCACGGAAAAGGCCCTCCCCAGCTTTCAAGAGACCGAGGGGATGAGAGGGGTGGCTTCTCCCCCCGTTCAAAAAATCGAGGTCGGGGCGGACGAGTCCCTTCCGGACTACATCTACCCCTCCATCGGTCTCCCCCTGACCGGGTTGACCGACACCCGGTTCAAGCTGAACCTCCTTCCTCCGGAGATGCGCAGGAAAGTCCGGGACTACGGCAAGCCCGTTTTCATGGTTCTTCTGTGCCTGGCGTTGATCCTGGGACTCATCTGGGGCGGGGGCGTATACAGCCGCTACCAGAGCGATCTTGAAAACCTCCGGTCCGAGGTCAAGAAGCGAAAGCCGGAGGTGGAGGCCGTGGAAAAAATTCAGAAACAGAGGACCGAGCTGGCCCTGGAAATGACCGAATTCGAAAGAATCAGCCGCGGGGCAGTGAGCGGGGTGCAAATTTTGAAAGAGCTGACCCTGGTTCTTCCCCCGTCGGTCTGGATCTGGCATTACAAGTTCGCCGGCCGCGAGGTCGAGATCAGCGGCTTTGCCGATTCCGCTTCCGAGCTGATCTCCCTCCTGGATAAATCGCCCCTCTTCGAAAAAGTGGAATTCCTGGCTCCGGTCACCAAGGAGCGGGAAAGAAGGATCGGGGCGCAAAAGGAAAGGGAGCGGTTTAAAATCAAGATGAAACTGGAAGGTACAGGAGGGGCGCCATGAACCGGCCCTTTCTGTCCAATCTGTCCAAAGTCAGCTTTTCGCAGAGGAAATTTCTCTGGGGCCTCATCGCGGTCGCTGTCGCCCTGGGCGTTTATACCCTGCTAATTGTTCCCCTGGTGGAGGCCAAGAAGAAAGCGGACCAGGAGATCGCCCTGACCCAGCGTCTGCTCCAAAGATACGCCGAGGTCCTGCAGAATCGGAAAACGGTGGAGGAAGGCCTGGAGCGGACCTTGAAACAGGGGGAAGAGATCCAGAAGCGCCTCCTTTCCGGGGAGACTCCCCAACTGGGGGCCGCCAACCTCCAGGACATGGTGAAACGCCTGGCGGAAAAAAACAACCTGGCCATCCGCAGTTTCCGGAGCCTGGACCCCAAGGAGGCGGGATCTTTCCGGCGGATTTCGGTGCAGATCGAGTTCAACCCCACGAGCAGCATGAGGAGTCTGGCTCAGTTCCTGTACGAACTGGAACTCCAGGAAAAAAAGATCACCATCAGCGAGATGGACCTTCTGGTCTTCAATCCCCGCATGCCCAACACCATCCAGGGGAACATGATCATTTCCGCTTACATGAAGGGGGGCAAGGGGAGGGAGAGGGAGAAAGAGAAGGGGAGAGAAAAACCGTGAAGGTTCGGTACGGAGTTCCCAGCATCCTTCTTTTTTTCATCGTCCTCATCCTGGGATACGAGAATTATGACATTTGGTCATCCTCTGCGTCGCGGGTCCCGAAAAAGGAGGGGGCTGGAAGGGTGGAGGGCAAAACCGACCTTTTTCCCGGATCTGCCCCCCCTGCTGAACCTGTCTCCCGGGAGGCGGTCGACATCATCGCCGAGAAGAATATCTTCAGCCCAGAGCGGAGTGAATTTTCCAGCCAGGCTTCTGGGTCTTTTTACAAGCCCGTCACCCGGCCCCAGATTATCCTTTCCGGTGTAGCCATTGACGGAGACTACCAGGTCGCCACGATCATCAACCCGGGACGACCGCTGCATAAGGGGGAGAGGGAGACCAAAAGCATAAGGATTGGAGAGATGGTGGGGGAGTACAAACTGACCAAGATCATGCCGGACCGGATCGTAATGGAGGGGGGCGATGATTCCTTCGAAGTCCTGCTCCACGATCCACGGGCGCCCAAAAAGCGGGTGGCAGTGAGAACCCCGCTCCGACCCCCCCCGCCCGTCCTCCGGTCGTCGCCCCCACGCCCAGAGCGCCGGCGTCACCCGTACCCAGGTCGGTGACCCCGGTCCCCCTGCCCAGGCCGACGACGCCCATCCCCCGGCCGCCGGGGGCAACGCCTGGGGGAGCCTATCAGACCCCTGGTTCCTACAGCTCTCCCACCCCGTCGCCTTCCCTGCCCGACCCCGGGGTGTGGAGGGGAAGAAGGCCTGTAAACCCGGGAGGGTCTTAAGGGGAAGGAAGGAAAGAAAATGTTCGAAAGGAGTCTATCGGGGATGAAAGCTGCAAGATGGTTTTCCCTTTTCCTTATCACCCTCCTTTTCACTGGGGGGACGATCCACTGCGCCGGGCCCCAATCCAAGGTCGCCAGGGAAAGCTCTGCGGCAGCGGTTTCGCAGGAAACCGCCGAAATGAGCAGGGATCATTCCCGGGAAGCTTCTCCCCAAGCGCGGAAGGATACCCCGCCGAAAGTTTCTCCAGGACCGGCCCGGGAGGTTTCCCGGGAAGGGCAAGGCGTAGCCCCATCAGATTCCCGGAGACGTTCGAGGCCTCCCATGAAGGAAGAAACCTTTGCCCAAAAAAAGGAGAGAACGTCCCAAACGTCCCGTCCGGCTCCTTTGCCCAAGGCTCCTCAGCCCGTTTCCGCTCCTCCGCCGGCCCTCTCCACGTCTCCAAGCCCGGCCCCCTCGCCCCCGGGGGCTCCTTCATCCGCAGGGGTTCCCAGGCCGGGGGATACCCCGCAGGGTTCGAGATTCGTGCTGAATTTCGACAACGCCGATATCTACGAAGTCATCCGGGTGATGGCCGAGATGATGAACCTCAACTACATCATCGACCCGAGGGTCAAAGGAGTGGTCAACATCCGCACGTCCGGGCAGATCTCTCAGAAGGATATTTTCCCCGTCTTTCAGGCAATCCTGAAAATGAACGGAGCCACGGCCGTCCAGAAGGGGATTCTGTATGAAATCGTCCCCTTTGGGGAGGCCAAGAAGCTCTATAACCGCCCTTCGACGGGGAAAGATGCGGGCCGGGCCCCGAATGACGAAAAATACACCATCCAGATCATTACCCTGAAGTTCATCCCGGCGACGGAAGTTTCCAAGATGATCAAGCCTTTCCTTTCCGACGGGGCGGACATCGTCGAGTACCCCCAGAAAAACCTTCTCATCGTGGGGGATATGGCTTCCAACATTCGGAAGTCCCTGGACATCATCGAGCTCTTCGACGAGGACATCTTTTCGGAAATGCGGGTGCGGATATACCCGATCCTTAACGCCGACGTGAACGAAGTGGCCAAGGAGATGGAGAGGATCTTCTCTTCTTTTGAGGTCTCCCTGAAATCGGGGCGGGGCGTGGGCATTACCTTCACCCCCATCACGCGCATCAACTCGCTCCTGGCAGTCAGCTCGATCCCCGGGATTTTCGATAAAGTGGAACGCTGGGTGAAGGATCTGGACCGGGTCCCGGGGGAGGGGACGCAGTTAAGCGTATTCGTGTATTACGTGCAGAACGGAAAGGCCAAGGACCTGGCGGACGTGCTGAAGCAGATCTATACTCCGGTCAAGGGAGCGAAGGCGGAAGGGAGGCCGGTCACGCCCGCGGCGGCAGCCCCCACGACTCCGGGTCCCCGGGGAGTCAAGCCCAGCCCGACGAAGCCCTCCACTCCCGCAACTCCCGCTGCCGCCAGGGAGGAAGGCGGGGGGGTTCCCCAAGGGGAGATCAACATCGTGGTGGATGAAACGACGAACGCTCTCATCATCCGGGCCTATCACCGGGACTACAAAGCCATCCTGGAGACGATCAAGAAGCTGGACATTTATCCCAAGCAGGTGCTGATCGAAGTCCTCCTGGCCGAGGTGACCCTGGACGACTCCAACAAGTACGGCCTGGAGTGGTCCACCTTCAGCGACTCCTTCACCCGGAGGGGGTACACCTATTCCTACACCGTGGGGGCGGGCGGAATCGCCCCCCAGACAACCATGGCCACCGGGCTCCGCTATGCGGTCACTTCGGTGGATCGGCTGGCCGCGGCCATCAGCGCTTCGGCCACCGAGGACAAGCTAAAAGTGATCTCCTCCCCCCATGTTCTGGCCGCCAACAACAAGGAGGCACGGATTCAGATCGGCCGTTCCGAGCCCATCTTGACCAATACCTACACCACCACCGGCACGACTTCGCCGGGGGTGGTGGAAGGAACCATCGAGTACAAGGATATCGGCATCATCCTGACCGTAACCCCGCGGATCAGCGACGGCAAGCTGGTAACCCTGGATATATCCGTGGAGCAGAGCACCGTGGCGAAGACGGCCCTGGGAAACCTGCCGGAGGTTCCCTACTTTCCCAAGAAAACCGCCAAAACCACCCTTTCCATCATGGAGAGGCAGACCGTGGTCATCGGGGGGTTGATCGAAGAGCGAAAGGAAAACATCAAGACCGGGATCCCCTACCTGAGCAAGATCCCCATTTTAGGCGCGCTCTTCGGATATCACACCAATGTGCTGAACAAGACCGAAACGGTCATCTTCTTGACTCCCCATGTAATCGGCGATATGGGAGACTCCCAGCGGGTCACCGAGGAATTCAAGGAAAAGGTCTATTCCATCCAGAAAGAGCTTGAGAAGAAGAAGAAGGAGCTGGAAAAGGAGAAGAAGCAGAAATCCTCCTCCCGAGACGACTCTTCCAAAGCGGCCATTTCCGAGTTCCCAAAAGAACCGTACGTCACGCCCTGAAGATTCTGTTCATTCCGGGGGACCGGTCCCGCCGGTCCCCCATTTTTTATCTTCCATTTCCTCCGATTCCCCGTAAGATCACCCTCCACCCATTTGGTCCTTCCTTCGTACCTTCCCGGGATAGAGATTCCTTCAGAATATCGATAAAAGCAAATCTTAATTTCTCTGGCGGCGCCTTAGATGATTCTTCCCACTTCCGCTCCGTCGCGGATGGCCTCCAGCGCATCCCTGGCTTCAAGGCAGTCGCCAATGGCGTGCATCTCGAGGTTGGGAAAAGCATTTTTAAGCTCTTCGAAAAGCTTCCGCTGAGGAGAGAAACCAACCGCTAATACCACGGTATCTGCCTTAAGGAAAAGCGGGTCGACCCCGTTCATTACGTAAACGCCGTCCCCATGGATTTCGAGTAGCGGCGAATGAGGATAGATGTAGACGCCTTGCTCCACAAGCCTATCTCTTAAGGCCAGAAGTTTGTAGTGTTCCATATACCGGCTGTTCTGCCCCAGGTTCCGCTCCGTCACCAGAGATACATGTTTTCCCTGTTCGGCCAGCAGGAGAGCCACTTCGATTCCCAAATAACGCCCTCCCACGACCAGCGGGCGCTGCCCCACTTTTGCTTTTCCTTGCACGACGTCGGCTGCCTGTACCACGTTTTCTCCCTGGGCGCCGGGAACATTGAGGGTTCGAGGGAGAGCCCCGGTGGCCACGATCAGCACTTCCGGCTTCTTCTGGCGAACCAATTCTGTCGTCACCTCCTGGCCGCATGTCACCCGCACTCCTGCCTCCCTAAGTTGGTTCGACATTTGTCCGGTCAGCCTGGCGTAGTGCTGCTTGAGCTTGATCAGCGAAGCCAGATTCCATTGTCCCCCTAATTCCAGGCTTTTTTCGAAAAGTTCGACATGATGACCCCGGCGGGCAAGGACCCGAGCCGCCTCCATGCCGGCGAGTCCGCCCCCCGCGACAAGCACCTTCTTGGGCGATTGGGTCGGCTCAATCGTAAATTCCCCCTCCCGATTGTAGGCCGGGTTTACCGTGCAGCTCCGTACGCCGTACTTTTTAAAGCTTTCCCGCCAGGTTACATCCCAGCAGTTATTGCACCACAGGCAATGGACGATTTCGTCAAACTTTCCCTCCCTGGCTTTGTTGGGCAGGTAAGGGTCCGCAATGAGGGGTCGGGCCATGCTGATAAAATCGGCCTTGCCTTCTTCTAAGATCTGATTCGCGAGTATGGGGTCGCCAATTTTTCCTCCCGCGATGATGGGTACGGAAACCACTTTTTTAATCGCCGCGGCATGATCGACGAACAAAGCATCCGGATAGACATAACATGGATTGGTGATGTAGGCGGTCATGTCCGCAACGCCTCCCTCAACATGCAAGGCATCAGCTCCGGCTTCGGCGAATAACCGCGCTTGGATTAAGGAGTCTTCCAGCGAGATTCCTCCTTTAATAAATTCACTTGAGCTCATAAGGAAAAGAAGTGGAAAGTCGGCGCCGGCCCTCTTTTTGATCGCCGAAATGATTTCACAGGCAAAGCGAGCTCTCTTTTCAGGACTGCCTCCATATTCGTCGGTGCGATGATTGGAATGGGGGGAAAGGAATTGGCCGACGCAGTAGCCATGAGCCCCTTTTACCTCAACGCAATCAAAGCCGGCATCCCTGAGGCGGCGGGCTGCTTCGGCAAAGGCGTTGACCAACCGTTTTATGTCTTCTACGGTTGCTTCTCGGGCGACCTCTTTCCTGTATCCCCAGGGTATGGCCGACGGAGCTACCGGGTCGATTTCTTCGGGATGGGGCATGCCTTTGCGATGAGCGGTTAAGATCCTGCCATGGTGCAACAATTGAAACGCGACCTTGGCTCCGTGCTGATGAATGGCCTCGGCAAATTTTTTTAACCCGGGGATAAACTTGTCATCCCAGCAACCCGCTCGTCCGGGAGCCCGGCCTTCGGGAAGAATCGTACAGGATTGTCCCAGAGTCAAAGACACGCCGCCTTTCGCTCTTTCCACAAAATAGTCCATGACCCGGGGTGGAATGTAATCTTCCTTTGCTTCTTCAGGCAGAGGCACCCCGTGAAAGGGTGCAATTCCCATTGTGGGGGCCTGAATTAAACGATTTTTGAGCTCCATGTTGCCGATCCTGCCCGGAGAAAACAATTTCTTTAATTCGGCCATCTCGTTCCCTCCTTTCGCCTTCAGGCTAGTGCCGGGCTTGGCAATCTCCGCCTATTTGCCGCTTTCCCAAATGTTTTGATCCATGGTCTGAATTCTAAGGGCAATCTATACCTTTGCTTAAAACTTGTCAAACCTCGATTCCAAGAGAAAGGTTTTTCAAAGTTTGTCAAATTGTGTTAGGATGGTTTTTGTTCCCACAGCTAAGATTTTCAGCAATCTCTGCATGAACGTTTTCGATTCACAGGAATATACCATTTCTGGATCATCTCCAAATTCGTTGAAAACCAAAGAGCTAGTCTTTTCAGAATTTCCTGTTATTTCATGGGCCCGGAAGAAAAGTCATCTTGCTTGCAATCATGAGGCGCATATCTCTTCCAACCGGTGGCGGGGGAATCGGTTATTTCTTCGAGCCTTGCTTATCCCGCCCCCGCTGCGTCTTGCGGATGACCCCCAGGGGATCCATGGAAAGCGGATCTCCCGCCGATGCTTGCTGCGCAATCTGACTTTCCTCCCGGGCCCTTGGCAGGCTTTCCTGAAACATTCGACCGACGAATTTGGAGATGAACGCCATTTCTTAATAAAGAAGATATTCCTTTTCGGGAAGAAATTCATCTTCCATTCTCTGGGGAAAAGGGTTCCCTCTTTTACCGAGGCGAAAAAATACATGGAGGTGAAATATGAAAAT